>RCNI01000056.1_pt1 | contig 70959 bp, 58 predicted proteins | sample 2041151 | NCBI WGS metagenome assembly RCNI01 (sample SAMN09708214, study PRJNA481090) | feces metagenome | isolation source: feces | place: Antarctica: Albino Rookery
AGCTCGGTGGTCAGCTCGGTGGTCAGCTCGGTGAAAGTGTCCAGAATCCGCACAATTTCTTCCTGCACCGGCAGAGGCGGGACGGGAATGGTGATGTTTTTTATATCCGAAACACTTGCGTGAACAACTTTACTCTTCACCTTTCCCTTACTCTTTTGTTGTTGCGCATCGGTGGTAGAAAGAGCATATGCCATATATTTGGGGTGTTGATTATGTTTCATTACTACAATATCACCGCCAGCAAGGCATCTTTCGTGCCCGACATACGCTGTACATTTTGCAATTTCTTCGATACTTTCTCCTGTGATAGCAAAAAGAATATCACCATATTCAAAATACTTTGGAGAGCTTACATTATCAACTTTGGTGTGTGATATACATTCATTGAACCAAATTCCATAAGTTGTATAGATTTCGCCATACCGCACGCATGGAATTCCAGTTGGCGTTACCTCATCTCGTTTGATTCCACTTCCACGATAGATATCAGTAGAAATCTCTCCAAGTGTTTTATATTCCACCCCATCGGGGCAAAGTTTCTGAATGAGTTCTTCAAGTTTCGTCATGTGTCACCCCTCGATCTCGGCGATGATCTTGTCAATCTCCGTCCGCAGTTCCTGCTCCCGGGCGACAATCTCATTCAGCTCCCCAATGTCTATCACTTCCCGGGTGTCCTCCGCCTCGACATAGGTGCTGACCGACAGGTTATATTCCTGCTCTGCGATTTCCTCATAGCCTGCAAGATGGGAGAAGTGCGCTTCCTCCCTGCGGTTTGCAAAGGTATCCACGATGCGGCTGATGTTGTCAGCAGTCAGCTTATTGTTGTTGGTAACCTTGATGCACTCTTTGGATGCATCAATAAACAGCGTCTTGTTGTCCACCTTGTTCTTTTTCAGAACCATGATACAGGTGGCAATGCTGGTACCAAAGAACAGATTGCCCGGAAGCTGAATCACGCAGTCGATGAAGTTGTTATCAATCAGATACTGCCGGATTTTCTTCTCTGCTCCGCCACGGTACATGATACCGGGGAAACACACAATCGCTGCCGTGCCGTTGGCTGCCAGCCAGCTCAGGCAGTGCATAATAAACGCCATATCCGCCTTGCTCTTAGGCGCCAGCACGCCCGCAGGCGAAAACCGGGGATCGTCGATGAGCAGAGGGTTTTCATCGCCTGCCCACTTGATGGAATAGGGAGGGTTGGAAACAATCAGCTCGAAGGGCTCGTCGTCCCAGTGCTGGGGATTGATCAGGGTGTCCTCACAGGCAATTTTGAATCTGTCAAAGTCAATATCGTGCAGAAACATATTGATTCTGCACAGGTTGTAGGTTGTGATGTTGATTTCCTGACCATAGAAACCCCGGCGGACGGCATGATGTCCCAGCACCTTTTCCACCTTCAGAAGCAGCGAGCCAGAGCCGCAGGCAGGGTCATAGACTTTGTTGATCTCGGTCTTTCCCACCGTTCCCAGACGGGTCAGCAGCTCGGACACATCCGCCGGGGTAAAGAACTCGCCGCCGGATTTTCCGGCATTGCTGGCGTACATGGTCATCAGGTATTCGTAGGCATCGCCGAACGCATCAATATCATGGTCATTCACATCACCCAGATTCATGTCCGCAACACCGTTTAAAAGCTTCACCAGCTTTTCATTACGCTTGGCAACCGTCGCACCAAGCTTGTTGCTGTTCACGTCAAAGTCATCGAACAGACCGGCAAAACTGCGCTCGGATTCACTGCCCTTTGCAGATTCCTCGATATGGCGGAACACTTCTTCCAAAGCTTCGTTCAGATGCTCTTTTGCCCATTCAGGATTTTGATTGCATTTGACTTGAATGTTGCAGAACAGCTCACCGGGCAAAATAAAAATGCCCCTGGATTCCACAAGCCCCTGCCGTGCCTCCTCGGCATCATCATCGTTCATTTTGGCATAATCAAAGTTCGGATTTCCGGCTTCAATCTCGCCCTGATTGATGTAATTCGTCAAATTCTCGGAAATATAGCGATAGAACATCGTGCCCAGCACAAAGTTCTTAAAGTCCCAGCCGTCAACTGCTCCTCTCAGCTCGTCCGCAATCGCCCAGATGGCACGGTGCAGCTCATCCCGCTCCTGCTCTTTCTTTGTATCAACCATGCTTTTGATACCTCCGCATAAAAATATTCCGGTATTTTATCGTATTTTCTGTTCTTTATTGTATCATAGATGCAAAATCTTTGCAATTCATGATTCTTCCAGTATATTGATGTCAAATTCCACGCCCTCTTTTACAGGGGAAATTCACGGTGATTCAGAAAATCGGTGCAGTTTTCCTTCTAGGAAAATAAGGGGAGAAACTCATTGAGTCTCTCCCCTTATTGCTATGCTTTGAATAATACCTAAACCTCTGTACCCGCAGCTTCTCTGTGAAGCTTTTCAAATGTTGCATCCTTTTTTGCGGCACCCTTAGGTGCTGCCCGATATGTAGGAACCATATCTGCAACAATATCGCTAATCTTGGGATCATTGCTGTATGCTGCATCCATCAGTTCCTTCAGCTGCACCAGAAATTCCTCTGTATCAAAAGGAATTGGGTTACCAATGTGAATCAGGTCGTTATCCGTTTTTTGCAGACCTTCTTCTGCCATCAGCTTTTCCTCGTACAGTTTTTCACCGGGGCGCAAGCCTGTATACTTGATTTGAATATCAACATCAGGCTTATGTCCGGAAAGTTTAATCAGATTTCGTGCCAAATCGTCAATCTTGACGGGCGCACCCATATCCAGCACGAAAATCTCACCGCCCTTGGCATAGGTACCAGCCTGCATCACCAGACTGACCGCCTCCGGAATGGTCATAAAGTAACGAATAATATCAGGATGGGTGACCGTCACAGGGCCGCCCTTGGCAATTTGCTTTTTGAACAAAGGAATTACAGAACCGTTACTGCCCAGAACGTTGCCGAATCGCACAGCCACAAACTCTGTGCAGAACTGCTGACCTTCCACATCAAACAAATCGTCCTGACCCTCATCTCCACAATGTGTGTAAAACAGAGGAAGATTCTTTGCCGTTCCATTTTTTACTGCACGGTCAAAGCTCTGGATAACCATCTCGCACAAGCGCTTACTTGCACCCATGATATTGGTAGGATTGACTGCCTTGTCCGTACTAATCAGCACGAAGCGCTTACAGCCGTACTGCATGGCTGCATAGGCGGTTTTATATGTACCCAATACGTTATTCTTAATGGATTCGCAAGGGCTGTTCTCCATCAGCGGGACGTGCTTATGAGCCGCAGCGTGGTACACAATATCCGGGTGGTATGTGGCAAAGACAGAATTCAGCCGGCGGCTGTCCCGCACAGAGCCAATCAGTACTTTCAGGTTAAGGTTAGGATATTTGTCTTTTAACTCCTGTTGAATATCGTAGGCGTTATTCTCATATATATCCAGAATAATCAGTTGTTTGGGGTTATGAGCAGCTACCTGACGGCACAACTCACTGCCAATAGATCCACCACCGCCGGTGACGAGAATTGTCTTGCCGGTTATGTAGTTGTAAATATCGGTCATATTGACAACAATTGGATCTCTGCCCAGCAGATCCTCTACGTTGACATCCTGCATATCTCCCATATGCACTTCGCCGGTCAGCATCTGGTAGACACCCGGGAGGTTTTTCAACTCACAGCCGGTTTCTTTGCAGATATTTAAAATATCGCGTTTTTCCTCAGGACCTGCACTGGGAAGTGCCACCAGAATCTTGTCAATGCGATATTTTTCGACGTTCAGCATAATATCATCTCTGCCACCGACAACAGGGATTCCCTCGATATAACGTCCCCATTTGTTGGGATTATCATCAATGATACAGCACACCTTCATGTATACCTCATGGAGCCGCATCACATCACGTACAATCATTTGTCCTGCATTACCAGCGCCAATAATCATGATACGTTTCGCACGATTTTCCTCCGGCATTCTTCTGCGTCTGCGTTCCAGCAAGATAAAGCGATAAGAAAAACGCACACCAAGAATAAACAAAAACTGGAATCCAGCTCCAATAATATAGTAAGAAACAGGCATTTTGCCAAACAATACTGTAATCCCCACAATATGAAGAGCAGATGTGATAAACGAAGACGCAGTTACACGCAGGAATTCGTTGAGACTTGCATACCGCCAAATACTGTTGTAGAGTCGAAGCCTCCAAAATACAACCAGGCAAGTTACTGTGTAAATCGGAAGGAAATACACGAATCGATTCATGTATACTTTGGGAATGGCAGATATCATGCAATCGAATCGCAACCAAAGTGCCAAATAATACGCCACATTCACAGCCACAATGTCGTAGAGCATCAATAACGCTGCAATCTTTTTCCAATGTTCCAAATGAATCTTATGAACACTTTTCATTCTATCTCTCCTAACACATTAAATCATCCGAGCACTGGTCTCATTCCTATGCGGCATCTGGTTACGATCTTGCGCCGCACTCACATTCCATTCATACTTTATACATAATTCTACGATATTCTCCAGAAAATTGCAAGATATGTCATCATTTTTAAAATAGACTTTGATAGATTTTATATGCCTGTTTTGACGCTTACAGGCATAACAATACTCCCCGAAACAGGTCTCGATTTTTAATCACAGTCCGATTCAGGGAGTTTTGTTTCCCAGATTATTTTGTTTCCTCGCAGGGCTCATAAAAAAGATCCACTACCGTTTGTTGCAGAGAATCTTTGTCTACATAGAATTCCATGAATTCTGCACCCTTCACCGCTTCACCGTCCACTGTTCGGATGGGATTCATGCTGTAATCCTTCATAGAGCTAACCAGCTGATTCAGCTGATTGACCGAGTAGTCGGAGGTAAAATATCCGGAAATATCCACAAAGGCCTTCGTCAAAAACGAATCATCCTTTTTAACACATTCCATCACAGCCTGATAAAGTGCTTCAATATACTGTCCCTGCCGCTCCATGCGATGCAGATTAGAGTTGTCCTGCATGCTTGAACGAGCCCGCACATATGTAAGCGCCTGCTGGCCTGTCAGACGAACATTCTTTCCTTGCACCATAGTGGGATCAATGGATGAAAAATCATCCATAATTGCCACCTCAACGCCGCCTACAAGGTCATTCATCTTGGAAACCGCGTCCATCGTCAGTGCCAGATAGTGGTCAATTTTGACATTGCCAAGAAGCTTCGACACCGCTTTTTTAGAATTCAGGCAGCTGTCTGAGCCACCGCTGCCGAAGGTATGTGCCAGTGCCAGCTGGCCGGTAAAGGTGCCGGCTGCGCCGCCGCCAACACCAAGGCGCTGAATTTCCGTCATGGTGTCCCGATTCAGGTGTAAAATATCGCACTTCTGATTCTTTTTATCCAGAATCAGTACCATAACAAAATCCGACTGCTGATCGTTCAAATAGCCGATTTGCGACTGGCTATTCTGAAATTTATCAAGGCCCAGAACAAGAATGCTTTCGATATCGCCCCTTGGCTGATACCAGCGATCATTGTAATTGATACGCTCGCCCACTCTATCCCCATCTGGTGTTTGCTTATTATAAAGAATCTGCTGCTCCCACGCTTTGTAGAGCAGCAGACCTCCAGTAATAATCAGACAAACACACACAAGAAGAGCAACAACTTTCAGATAATTTTGTTTCACTCTAATTTTCATTCAATTACATCTCTTTCAAGTGGGTATGTTCAATCATTAGCCAACTTTTGCCTTCTTGTTCTTCTTGGTGTTGAGAACGACTACGACACCCACAATGCCCACAACAATAATCACAGCAGCGACAATCATGATTGTGGTGTTATTGTTAGATGCAGGAGCTTCAGGCTGAACACCGTAAGGTGTGCCATCAACAACAAATGCAACAGGAGACAGGCTATCAAAGGTAACTGTTACGTCGCCATTTTCATGACGCTCAACGCGGTCATCTGCAATAGTCTCCCACTTGTCGGCCTCATAGTTGTGCAGAACCAGCAGTGCTTCACTGGGCTTCATATTCAGCTGGAAGGTAACGCTAATGGTATTGCCTTCCTTCAGATACTCTTCCTTGAGTTCAGAATCCAAGGAGATGTCGAACAGATCACGAACCACAAGATTTTCAACCTTGAGATCCTTCAGACCCAGCTTTTCCTTAACCTGTGCCAGCACAGCAGGCAGCTCCTTAGACAGACCGGACAGATTCTCTGCCTCTGCAACCTGCTTGTAGGCAGCAACCAGCATTTTTTCAACTTCGGGACCGGCCTTCTTGGCATCTGCATAAGGGGTAACAGTCAGCTTGCCAGTGGGAACACCGGCAACATCCTTCTTTGCACCGTCATGGATCATTGCGACTACATCATTCTGATTGCCGTCCTTGAAAACCGCAATAGCAGGTGCACCCTTCTGCTCAACACTGGGGGTAAACTTCTCCGCATAAACAGATACTGCCAGCGTCATGACGACTAATACAGCTGCTAAGATACGAATACCTTTTTTCATAACTATGTCTCTCCTTTGTGATTTAATTTTCGATACTGGGAAACCCAGGGTAATCATATGATTATCGGCCGCAGTTATGTATAAGCCCTTCTGCGAACAGCCACCGATCATATGCCATCCATGTTTTCAAATTGGGCGGACGTCTGTCCATGTTGTGACAGTCCGAGCCCAGCAGGTGTATTCTCCCCTGCTGCAACATTCTGTGAGCCATTCGGCGTGTTGTCCAGTTCTGGAAAAACGCTGCACTCGCCTGCATCAAGACTCCGCCTTCCAGCAGATCATCCCACAGCGCCTTGGGCTGTAATTTCAGATACCGCTCTATATGGGCAAGCACCACCGTCAAATTGCGTTCATCATGTAAATCCAGAACATCGTGTACCATCCTCTCAGACCATCGGGATTCAGGCATTTCAAGCATCAGCAGATTGGTACCCTCTATGCACAGTCCCGGCAGTTCCTCTACACAACTGATTCCTTCAAAGTACTGAACCTCAGCACCAAGGAGGATTCGAGGTAAATCCTCTGTCAGCTGGGCTTGCAGCATGTCCCACGAACGCTCTCTTCTTTTCAGAAAAGTTTGAGGATTATTCTGAAACGCATAAAAATGAGGCGTTAATACCACCGTATCAATTCCATTATTTTTTTCTTCCCGCAGCATTGCGATGCTTTGTTCCACCGATCTGCTGCCATCATCCATTTGTGGAAGAATGTGAGTATGTGTATCAATCATGTGTGCTTTGCTGCCATCTATTCACGAGACTGCTTTGGCTCGCCATAGATTTTGCCGTAGCGTTTATAGCTTTTCCGCTGAATATCTGCTCCCGTCATTACAAAGCCCAGAATCTTGGTTTCTGCAAACTTCAGCTGACGAACCACATTATCCAAAGCAGCTCTGTCACAGATATTTTGACGTACAACAACCACCATACCACTGATGATCTTAGAAACGATCAACGCATCGGAAACCACATCCACAGGAGGCAAATCAACCACGATGACATCAAAGCTCTCCGCAAGGACTTTCAGTGTCGATGCCATCTGCTCTGAACCCAAAAGTTCTGCCGGATTAGGCGGCACATCGCCTGCACTGATGACTCTCAGATTATCCAGCAAACCGGAATCCTGTAAAACATCACGTCCCTGACACTGACCAACCAGCAGATTGGAAAGGCCAGGCTTAGTCTTTAGTCCCAGCCGTCTGGCAATATTGGGCAAGCGCAAATCTGCCTCCAACAGCAACACCTTTTGCCCTGTCTGAGCCATAGTGTAGGCAACATTGATAGATGTGGTACTTTTTCCTTCACCACGCAGAGCACTTGTAACGCCAATGATTTTGCAGCCAGCCTGATCCGGTAAGCTGAAATTCAGATTGGTTCTCAGGAGCTTATACGCCTCAGCAGCAGCAAAGTTCAGCTTGTCGCCAATCATATTTCGGCTGTCTGCCTGTGACACAGAATCTTCCATTTTTCTCTTAGCCACGCTTCATCCCTCCCTGGTTACCCGTAGACATATGATAGTCACCACTGTAGTAACCACCATAATTCTGCTTTCTGGATGTCAAATCCGGAATCACTGCCAGCACCGGGATGTCATAACGCTGAATCAGATAATCCGAATTATGAATCTTATCATCTCTGATTTCCAGCAGCACAATCACGCCGCAGGCCAGTACCATGCCAAGCAGGATGCCCATGGCTATATTCTTGGTCAGATTAGGCGATGCCTTGTGCGAAGGCTCCACCGCATAATCAACAATACGCACGGAGCTGCCTTCAACAACGGCAGCGATCTTCTCAGGCAGCACCTGTCCAATAGTATTGGCAATTATTTCTGCTTCCTTGGGATTGGGGTTTGTAACCTCAACGTAGAAAATTTCTGTGGAATTGACAGATGAACAGCCGATCATTCCCTTTAACTGCTCATAGCTGTATCCCAGACCTGCCCGCTCAATTACATCCTCGAGAGTGGTTCTGGTATTCAAAATGACCATATATGTATTTACCAGACTTTTTGCCGCTGACAGGTCACCGGAACTAATATTTACTTTAGTCTCACCAACAGAAATCGAGTTGTTGTTAACGTACATCAGCGTGCGTGCCTTGTACAGAGGTGTGACCATAAATTTGGTGTAACCAAAAGCAATTGCGCCGAATAGCAGTCCGGCTAAAATGATTGCCCATGCTTTACGCCAAAGGGCTCCAAACAGCCTTACGAGATCAATCTCCATATAGTCTTCATTTTTATTCATATTTTCATCCCTCTCTGTGAGCAAGCAGTCTTGTGTAGGATCATACAAACAGTTTCAGGGCACTCATCCCAGAATTGGAAATCATATAAACGCTTCCTCTTCTGTACAATCTCTCGCATTATATCAGGAATCTTCCACTATTGCAATAGCATTCAGGATTTTTACCACCTATTTGTACAGAAAACGAACTTTTATATATCAGCACAATATTCTTGGCCCATAATGTATCATACTTATTATTTTTTTCTGCTCTTAAGCTTGTTAGTAATGATGCTACAGAAGAACCTGAAATATTTGTGCTTATTAAGCATAATAAATAGTCCATTCTGAATAACACTGCAGGCCACTATTTCAAATATAATTCTATCCCATACAGCATGAATATTATCCTTAATTATTGTAATAACAAAAATCGATATACCGGCAATGACAATTGTTTTAATAAAAAAGAAAAAGTATTCAATCACACGATCTTTGAAAAATAGCTTTTTATACAGAATTAAAGGCTCGTACCAAAATGTTGATAGCAAGCGTGATATGGCTGTTGCCAGCAAAATTCCAGCTAATCCAATCCAAACACCTAAGGCTAATGAAAGTACAATATTTAAAATCATCGAGCCTATTAATGCTTTTTTTGTGTAATTAAAAATGCCTGTTGTATTACGGTACATCCAAACAGGATATAAATAAATTACAATAAACAGATTTAACGAAAGAGCAAAAACTGATAAATTATCAATAACAAACTCAGAGCCTAACCACACTGTTATAATATCGCTGGATGTTATATATAGTCCTACTGCTACAAAAGATGCGGCGCCGGCAAAAAAATACATTAACTTATCAAAAACATCTTTTTCCTGTTCATATGTTCCCGAAGCATTTAAATTGCCGACACTTGTATATACTGCATCATATATAATGTGTACCATTTTACTTAAAGTGGCTCTTAGGGAAATATAATTAGAAAACAATCCAACTTCCTTGGTACCGACCAAAGACGAAATATACAGATTATCAGTGGAATTAACTACCGCATCCTCAATTTTAAATAAAAGCATCGAAAACATGCTAGGTACAAGCTCTTTTATTTCTTTTTTCGACAGATGCGCATCGTACTCGTTTAAATATGGATACAGTTTTTCTGCTTTTTTAGATAACATGAAGTTACTGCCAAAAGTAAATACCACCTGAATCACAAGGTACATTACGTAACTATGTCCCACTAACAATACAATAATCTGTAAAATGTACATCAAAATCGTGGAAACAGTTGTGTACAGTGTAACAATGTACTGCTCCTGATTAGCTCTGATAATTGAGACTTTATACACATAGAGGTATGACAGTGCTGTTGTTGATAAATGGAGTATATAATAAAGCGTAATATGATCCATTCCGTTCGGAAGATTAACAAGATATTTTAGGAATGGGATCAATACTATTCCTACAACAAACACAACCGTGGCAATACTTCTATACAGTACCTTATAGAAATTAAGCAACGCAGATATTCTTTCGTAATCATTTTCTGCCACGGGTTTGTATAATGAAAAAATTACCACATTACCTATTCCAAGTTCTGCCAGAGATAGCATAACCAGAATACTTGCAAACAGCCCATTTATGCCCAAATACTCAACACCTAGACATTTTATAAAAATGGTGCGAGAAATGAACGGGAACAGAGTCAGTATTATCTGACTGCCTATCCCATATATAAAATTCCTTATAACTCGATTAGTCCTACCCTGCATGACTCTACCTTTTCATTATAGTATATTTGTGTTATCTGGACCCTGAGTAGCTTTGTATCGAATAAACTCAAATTACATCAAATATTTACTCTAGAGCCCATCTAGTGTTTGTTCTTTATGTATTTCGCAAGCCGTAATCTAGCTTCAGAATACATAGCATGACAGTATACCTTCACATATTGCCTGGAAACAAACCACCTGTACAAAGACCTATTTGAATTCTCTCCGGGAGCAGAAAGACATGCCTTTGCCGCTTGCTGAAGATTTTCCTTATTTACAGTATTTTTAACGTTTTTATACTTGTGGTAAAGTGTACCTCTTTCCCTTATATCCATCCTCAGGAATGAATTTATTCGCTTTGACAAATTCAGTTCAACTGATTTATCAAACTGCTCCATATCTACATTATTTTTTTCAGCAAAAAGCCTGAGAGCATCGTATTCTCTCATATAGCTTTCATATAGATGAGGGTGATATTTTGATGTTGCACTGCTTTCATTCTGACGATATCCGTACAGTTTTTGCGGAATATAGAATATGTTATTTGATACAAGGAAGGCTTTCCAATTAAAAAACATGTCTTCACCATATGTCGATTTAGCATCAAAATAGATTTGACTATTTTTAAGGATCTCTTTTCTGTACAATTTATTACAACCAGATGTTCCAAGCCCTAATTTCATCGCATATTCAAAAGCCCTGTCACCATACAAATCACCAACATTCTCAAAATGCTGGTGATCGCTGATTGTTTGATCGATGCATAGATTTCCGTCATAAAACGGGTAGTACTGACAAAACACAATATCTGCATCATGTTGCTGTGCTGCTGAATACAACAACTCCAAATAATGTTTATCTAAAATATCATCTGCGTCCAGAAATGAAACATATTTACCCAAAGCAAAATGAATGCCATTATTCCTCGATATGCTGACACCTGAATTTTCCTGATTGATGATTCTATAATTTTCAATTCTGTTATTATATTCCTCAAGTATATCGCCGCTATTATCAGTCGAACCATCATTCACAGCAATCAATTCAAAATCAGAAAATGTCTGATTTACAACACTATCCAATGTTTCTCGTAAATATTTTGCAGCATTATAAACCGGCATAATAATACTTATTTTAACATCATTCATAAAATCACCTATACCTCATTGCTTTGCAACATCGGCTCCCCTACGATTTGCAGGCATGAAATTTCCAGAATAAGAAATAACTTTCGCCGGAACTCCCCCAATGACAATATTATCCTCTAGATAGCTTTTTGTCACCACAGCACCTGCTGCAACAACAACGCCATTTCCAATTTCTACGTCACCTATAAGTTTACATCCATTGCTAAGGTAGACATCATCACCAACTTTGGCAACTTTTCCATTTTTTCCATCAATGCCAATAGTTGTAAACGGATGAATACGGCAATTCTTTCCAACAGTTGCAAAACCATTGATAACAATCGGTCCCAAATGCGCAATAGATAGGCCAGGACCAAACACATTAATTGGTATACTAAAGCCAGTTTTTAATTGTGCACGGAACAGGCGGTATTGCGTCCATTTATAATAGATTTTATGTATCCCAGACGACTTACAATTATGAAGATATTCTACTTTTCTAAGCAAACGCTGATACTTCCAAATTACATCAGATTCCCAAATAGAAATAAAATGGGGTCTGTTTCGTTTTTCGCCAAGCGATATTTTATCTGCTTCCAAGTAATACAAATAATCCGATTTGCTTCCTATCATTCTGATCCTCCAGCATTACTATATAATTGACATATTTCCTTTTAAGTAATTTGGTTAAAATTCAGCTATTACACAGTTAGTATCCTATTTTTCTTATTTTCCGTATTTTATCTAACGTCCAACGCATAACCGCATAATATGCACGTACCGGCATCGACGGAACACTGGTAAATTCGTTCATTGCTGCCCGACATCCATTTTCCACATAGCTCTTGTAAAAAGCATCATGTTTGGGGTTTTTGGGAGTCGGTGCATACAACGTTCTCTGCCCCGCCTTAACGGTATCAAACGCTTCTTCTCTGCCCTCAAATTTGTCAGCTATCTGTTCATACGCCGTGATTCCCTTAGGTGTATTTAGCATAACGACAGAAATACCACGGTCATCATCCCATTCCGGATGAATTTTGCCAATTCCCCAAAAATCGCCCAAGGTGATGTCTCCATAACGGAAAGCACTTGTAAACTTACATTCATAGCAGGAAGGTCTCAGGGATATATTGTTCAAAAACATCCCCTCATATCTGTCATATCCGCTATAAATGTAATGGCGCTTTCCATTGTCGAAACAGACCTCCATATAAAGTCTCTTCCAACCACGCTGTTTATTTCTAAAATTCACTGAAACAGGTTTTCCGCCAAATTTCTCTCCCAGGATCTCCAGATAATCAGCAAACAATTTGGGGGACGGTACTCCATGGCAGAGCACATCAATTACAAACAAATTCTGATAATCTTTTTGAAGATAATTTCTCAATCCGGCAGTCTGACACGGGGTTCCCGAAAACATAACACTTTCGCCTGAATCAAGCAATTTCTTTATATCATGCATGGTTTGTCCCATATCACTCTGGACATATTTTGAGCTTTGCAATTTTACAAGTTCCTGCTCTGCATCGACCCTGATATGTCTTGCGACCATATTGTCGTCCAGCGCACAGCCATAGACGACTCCTCCATCATGTATAAAAGCTTTTGCCAATTCGTAAAAGACACCGCCTGAAGAACTAGTCTTCCGAATACGCTCATCTTTATTTTTTTCAGCCAGAATTGTGATAGGTTTATTACCTTCATCATGGTGAAGGACGGGACATACAAGTTTACACTTTCCACAGTCTACACAGCTTGTTTCATCAACAGCCGGGTATACAAATCCTTCTCTGCTTTGCTGTAATGTAATGCAGTGTTTCGGGCAAGCCTGTGCGCACGCAGTGCATCCACAGCAGTTTTCTAAACGGCTAATTTTAATATGTTTGCAGATTTCAATTGTTTCTTTTGGAAGATTTCCAATTTCCCTCATAGCCGATTCAAGAAACTCATGTACTCTTTCACGTTCACTGGAAATAATTTCATCCACAGTTGTGTAATCGATTGGTTTCATTAATTCCTCCGCATTATCACAACCGTAGATTCGATTTTCCATACCAAATCGCTTCAACAGAGTTTTTAAGCGACTGTTCATTGTTTTTCCTTCCTCACTGCGTTCAAAAACAACAAACTGCTTATGAAAAAGGATTGAAAACACTGCTCCGTGGAAAGAATCTACAAAAACCATATTGGCATTTCGAATAGCAGCTATGACATCATCAGGTCCAAATACCATGTACTGTGATTCGGCACCATTTAGGAGATCAACATACGCCATGCTCTTTGTCTGTTTCTCAATAAAATTGATATATGATTTTTTCCGCTCTCCAAGAAAATATCCCACAGCATATCGGTCGGGCAAAGTTGCTTTCGCTTGATCTGCCATTGCTTCCCACTTAGACAGTGGTATAAGCATAGTTGGATCAAGAAAAACCTCAGCATTTCGCCCAGTAAGTTCTTTGACAATTTCAGCTGCTCTTTCCTCACGTACCGAGAGATACTTAATTCCGTTTATCCACTCTGGATACTCAGGCAGCATATCGCTTGTATCCGATAAACCAATACTGGCTGATAACGAAATTCTCTTTTCTTTCCGAGCAAACTGCAAGAAAGCATTTCTTGTAGCAGTTGGATACTTAGGATTCCAGATTTGGTCGCTTCCACATACCCATGCGTCATAGCTCCTAACCCATTCCGTGTCATCGTCACCACTTAGATGAAGCAATTCACTTTCGTAGTTGATATATTTTTCATCAAATTCACGAAATGCTTGATTTCGCTCAGTCATGGCTGCCTTGATTTGATTTTTATGCTTCAAGAAATAGAAAAGCCTTCCAGCAGTACCAACATTTTGACTGCCTAAGTGATATACATTTAGAAGTCTACTATCAACTGCCTTTTTCATATGGGCCGGAGTATAGCGATTTAAAGTTCTGGTTTTTGTACTAATAGGTGTTTTCTTTTCATAGCGAACAGTAAATACGTCACCGTATTCACTTAATAGCTCATGAACTGCGTAATTCTGCAGTCTATTACCGTAATTATTTCCTATTAGCGTAATAATTCCTATTTTCATTAATTCCCGATCTCCAAATAATTTCTACCGAATCAATTCTTTTAATGCTTCACCTGAAGCCAATGCTTTTTTTGAGTACTCCGGCATAATATTTTGCAGCAAATTCTTAAGTTCATCCTGCCTGTTATAGATGTCTTTATATGCATTTATCAAGGTATCTGAACCACCGATATCTTTAATCGACACCGTCATTCCTTGTTCGCTTCCAAACAAATCTCTTGCAATACCTCTTGCTTTTACAGAATATCCAATTGAAAGCGTTGGAACAGCTGTTGAATAAGCAGCAATTGTTGCATGTGTGCGTGCACCGACAAAAACTTTACAGTTTGAAATTATGTGCTTTAATTGTCTGGCATTTAAAGTAGCATCATCAATCAATATAACTCTTCCAGTATCCTTGTACTTATCATAAATCAGTTTCAGCTCGTCCATATCGTCGTTAAAACTAAGTCTGACATGGGGAATTAAGGTAATTTTGTCGTCACTTGTGTTAAGTATATGGTCTACCAAATTGCAGACAGCCTCACGAGGAGCCTCTTTGTCTTTTATCTGCCCCATAACCATAGGACTGAAATTCAATCCAACCATTTTTCCATTTTCCCAGCCTTCAGGCAGTTGGCATTCCTGAACAGGAAGTAAAAATGCCGGATCTGCGCAGCGAACAATCTTAGTCCTTATACCGCTATTAACTAATGCTTCATAGGAAATCGGATCACGTACCGTAATAACATCAAAATTATTTAAATGTTCCGCCATCTCACCGGCTATGTCGTTTGGCTCAATAGAACATCCCCAGAGCATCATTTTCTTTCCCAGTTTCTTCATTTTACGCTCTAACGGCCAATGTTCTTTACCTTTATTGTAGCAGTATGTATCACCACCAATTGCAACACAAATATCAGAATTACCGGCTAATTCAAAACATTTTTTGCAATACATGTATTTTTCTTGCAATGTCTTACTGTTAAACAGTCTTCTATCTAATTGATAAACAAACCAAGGAAACGTGAAACGTGTAAGCCACATATCATTCTGCTCAATCGTATCGATATTTGGAAACTCGAAGCGATCATCATCACATTTGTAAAATGAAGACAACGTTACCTTTGATTGCGGAGCTACGCTTTTAATCTGCTCAGAAATTGTATATGCCAATGCCTCACAACCGTGATTCATACTGCTTTGATGTTGATAAATTAATATTTTATTCACTGGTTTACTCTCCTTTTTTTAGGTGCCTGTATCTTTTGTAATAAAACAACCATCCCGCCGGGAATGTTATAAAAGCAATCCAGGGATACACTGCATTTTTAATAATTCTTTTTCTATCATGAGCTAATGCCATTGCTACATACCGAATAGTATCAGGGATTCTTTGTTTTAATGTTGTATCAAATCCTAATCTCTGAGTGAGATAGCAGAAATATCCTTGAGGATTGTTGTATAACAGCCTTGCCATATTTGCTGTATATCCATCCGGTAAATACTCATAAACATATAAAGGTTTTGGCAAAAGTCTCAAAACACCTTCACGATCGATCAAATCATACAAATATCCTTCCGGAATAAACTTCTCGCCTTCAAATTGGGGAAATAAATGTTTTTTTATTATTTCTGTTTTAAAAACCAGAATAGTGTCACCGGTCATACCCAGATCATAAAAATCTCTCAACGTAGTCTGTTTTACGTTGGGATGATCAAATTTAGTCAGACATACTCCGTCTTTGCTCTCGATAAAGCCTACCATTCCTACACAATGGTCGTCGCATTTCTTCCATGCGTTGCATATCTCATTGATTGCATCATCTGTTAGGTAGTCATCCGAATCCACACATGTAAATAATTCTGACTCAGTCAGTTCAACACCCGTGTTATGTGCAATAGGTTTTCCCTGATTTTTCTGCTTAAAATATCGTATGTGGATTTTATTTTCCCGTATCCAGCCGTTGACAAGGGACTCTGTGTTGTCTGTGGAACCATCATCCACTATTAGCCAGCAGAAGTCTTTATTTGTTTGACGAATCAACGATTCATACAGGTTTCTTAATGTGTATCCCCTATTATAAGTAGGGGTAAATACAGTTACTAACATAACTCTCTAATCCTCAATTCGGTTAATTATGTAGTTTTCAGTTGCATTGTCACGATGACGGATCTGTCCCGGGCTTCCAAAAACCACCGAATGTGACGGGACATCAAAGTTAATGTATGAATTAGGCGCAATTAATACATCATCTCCTATCGTGATCTTCCCAACAATCGTAGAATTAATCCCTACAGAAACGCAATTTCCCAGCGTTGGAACCCCTTTTCTTTTTCCTCTATTTTCTCTTCCTATGGTACACCCTTTATGGAGATTGCAGTTATTTCCTATCTCTGTGCCTCCGGCAACAGTGATTCCATACGGATGTCCCAAGTAAAGACCTCTTCCAATTTTTGCATGTTGGGAAATCTCAAGTCCATACTTCCTCGAATATAAGTATAATCTCGCTTTATTAAGCAAACTGGGCCTCAGCTTATTCCTTCTCCAAATTCTCATATATCGAATTTGATGAGAATATAACAGCCTGATAGCACTTTTTATTCCGGTACTATATTTTTCACCTGTCATTCTGAAGTAATCTTCACTAAGTAAGGACTTTATCATATAAGCTACTTCCCTCGTTCCAAATAAAAGCTCTGCATTTGCGCAGCAATATTTCTAATATTATATTTGCTGTTTAAAATGGCTGTTTTGGTGTGATCTCTATCCATTTGATTTTTATGTGTTGATTCAATACAATCAGTCCATAGTTTAAAATCATCCTGAAGTTTAAGTGTATGAAGCAAACCAACTTCCAGATCAGCCTCAGGAGGTACAGCGTCAGAGACAATACACGGCATTCCACTGGCCTGCGCCTCTATTACAACAATTCCTAACCCTTCATGAAGTGATGGGAATACAAATGCGTCAGCAGCAGAATATAATTCGTTGACATCTTTTCTGGCTCCCAAAAAAATTACATGGTCAGATAGTCCCACATTTTCGACCTGCTGCTTAATGCTTTCTTCCAGCGGTCCCTCTCCAACCAAAAGCATCTTCCAGTCAGAATGATACTCACTGTTATACGCTTGCAATATTTTAACAAGATATTCGTGATTTTTTTGCTTTGCAAATCTTCCCACATGAAGCATCACAAAAGAATTTTGTGAAATAGAAAGCTTATCTCTCACCAAATTTCGGGTATCGCGATCATATAGATATTTATCCAAATTGATTCCATTGTATAAAACTTCGCACTCATCTGTCTTGTGTGGAAAAAGCCATTTTGCCGCATTAGCGGAACACGCAAAAAAACAGTTTGCATTTTTTTCAATGGGTATGCTTGTAATACCTTTAATAAATGCAGCTGCCTTGGGCAGATCATTTCTTGCATTGTGGGAATGCGCTATTCTACAAGTTACACCGCACTTTCTAGCTGCTTTTAAAACAATATCCATTCTTGCGTGTGTATGTGTATGTACAATCTTATATTCAGGATGCTCTATAAAGAAATTACACAAAGCGTCAAAATATTCTTTTTTCTTTTCCTTGTAAAGGTAGTGAATTTTACCACCCATACTAAGAATTTTGCCATCCATTTCACCAGAACGCTCAACCAGAAAATCAAATTGAATCTTTGTAGTATCTATGTTCTCATAAAGATTGAAAATAACTCTTTCGGTACCTGCATTATTCATCTGTGGATAGACTTGTAATACTCTTACCATATCTTTCCTCCATTTGTTTGGAAAATACTTGCACCTTCTGTAATAAAGCTTTTGAAATTCCAAAGTACACCACCGTCGAAAACGGCTACATACCTAGCCATACCCACATAACACACCAGCATAATTGCCAATTTTATAATAAAGCAGTTATTTCTTCCAGCTGTATCCGGATACAAGCGCACTCCGTCCGTTTTAAGCATATTTCCAGATGTCGTTGTCCCTCCATCTAAAATATATCCTAAAATAATTCCGTACATTATTACAAAATAATCTTTTTCCCGTGTAAATATGATCCAGCTTCTAAAAAGTGTGAATATCGGAATGGCTAGCAGAAACAGTTGTAATACTAATTGAACTTCCTTTTGTCTACTATTGGACATTATTTTCTCGTAAAAAAACAGAATTAAGAATAGTACAAGATAGCACTCTAAGGTGTGGATGGGGTTAATTTTTTCTACCGACTCAGCCCAATGCGCCACAGAATGTGTATTTCCTATAAATTCCGCAACAGAATACAGCAATCCACTGATATCCACCTTGCTGCTAATAAACCATGTGGGCAGAAATGCTAGTGCATAGATTTTTATAAACTTTTTAGTTACCGGCAGGAAATTAACGAAATATAAAGGAAACAGTATAATTGCGCTGTTATGCATCCAAAAAGCTAACAAACACAACGGGAAATAAATTTTCCACTTACGATCCCGTATAAACTGGATCATATAGCAGAACAACGCAATTGTAAGTCCCTGCCGAATGCTGATAAAGGTATCATAGAACAAAATTTTGTACATAAATACGGCAATAAAAATTGCCCAGTCTGGTACAAAGTCCTTCAGCCCCTTCATTAGCAGCGTGTAAAATATAATCGTCCAAATCAGAATAAAACCGAAATATGAAAAATGAAGAAATTTCACAATTGAGCACAAAAACAAAAAACCCGTCTCGTAGTTTGTGTTAACCCCATTATTAATACCAGTAAACTGATAAGTTAAAACCGCCCATGGTGACGGCACCTGATTGTAAACATTTTCATATACGAATACATCTGAGCCGCCCATATAATATCTCGTACCGGAAATAAAAATCAGAAGTGATACAACCAGGATTTTTATCAGGCGTGAATCCTTTTTCGATGTAAACGAACCAAGACAATTTATAAAATATGTTAAGGAATATATAATCATTGCTTATTCTCCTGCTATTTGCTATAACGAGAATTCCGTTTCACTGTAAATAACGTTTGCTCATAAGCATCCAGTACCGTTCTTCTGTACGCTTCTATATTATCAAATTCATTTGCTCTATTGACAGCGCCCCGACTCTTTGTCTCATACAATTTATAATCTGTTAAGAGATCGTATATTGCTGAAACATAATCATCTTTGCAATCGCAAAGATTGCCACATGAATTATTGATAATATCCTTTAACCCGCCAACCGGTGCAGCCACAACAGGCTTACCCAACGCAAGCGCCTCTACCGCAGCAAGCCCAAACCCCTCCCACTGCGACGGCATGCACATAACTTTAGCGGCTTTCAGGTATGGATATGGGTTTTTCTGAAAACCGTACATTGTGACACAGTCGCTAAGTGCATATTCGTTTATCCTTGCTTTAAAATCATCTCTCAGTTCACCGTCGCCAATGACAAAAACCCTCAGATCCTGTTTTTTCTGACGCAAATCCTTTATGATGTCTAAGAGGAAAAGCGGATTTTTTGGCTGCGTCAGGCGGCCAAGAAACACCATATCCGCCTGAGCCGCTTCATCCATTATACTGTATTCAGCTTTGTCACGAATTACCGACAAATTAACAGGGTTTCCCACAACAGCTGTCTTGTGCCTGAACCCATTTCCAAAAATAAATTCATCCATTACAGAGTCTGAAACTGTGAGTATCTTTTTATATTTAAAGCAAGAAAGTGCATAAATAATTGTATTTGGACAAATCTTTTTTAACCAAGGTGAATTGTTGTGCAAGTGATTTATGACAGGGATTTTCCCTGCGACAGCGGAGCAAACTACACCTGCCGTAAAATCATGTGCATGAATAATATCCGGCCCTAGATCCTTAACTGCTTTTTTTATATCCGGAACAGATACTTTTTGTATTGCATAGTGTTTGATATTATTTTCTTTAAGAACATCACAAATACTACCTGCCGGAGATACATATACACTGTCTACTGTATCTTTCAAGCTATTGATCAGTGTAATTGCAACATTTTCTGCGCCTGAATATGTGTTCATGCAAAGAACATGCATAACCTTGATTTTTTTCATTATTGTACTACCTTTTTTATCAACAGTTTCTTCTAAAATACAATTCTTCCATTCTCGCATTTACTTTTGCAACGCTGAAGCTGTTCATGACAACACTATTATGTTCTCCCATCGAATGTCTCATTTCAGCATTCTCACTCAGCAATTCTATTCCTTTTGAAAAACCTTCTACATCAGTGGGTTGGAATAAGTATCCACCTTCTGCGTCAATCAAATCCACATTACCTCTAATTGCTGATGCAATACACGGAAGCCCTGAAGCCATTGCCTCCATCAATGCAACCGACAAGCCTTCACGGTATGATGGGAATACGAATACATCTGCGGCATTCAACAGTTCTACCACATCCGTGCGATAGCCCAGCAAATGTAAATTAACACCCAATTCAGACGCTAATTCCAACAAATGCTGATCTTTGTCGCCCTGTCCGGCTATAAAATAGTGGATTTTTGAATTTTCAAGCTTTGCAATAGATCTCAGAACAGTTTCATGATTCTTATTTTGATTAAGTTCACCGACAGAAAGCAGAACAAGGTCATCATTATTTATTCCAAGTTCATTTCTCTTTGCAGCTATATCAAAATTCGCAAGTTTAAATTTGTCTGTATCTACGCCGACTCCGGGAATATACGCAATTTGCCCCGCTTTCATATGATTTTGAGCAAACGTATAATCCTCTCTATTGATTGTAATCAGCACATCCGTAAATCTTGAGCACAGTTTTTCGATAGGATAGAATATTGCCCAATTTTGCTTTGGCGCGCCTTTATAAAAATGGAAACCATGTGCAGTGTAAATCACCTTAGTTCCATATTTTTTTCTTGATCTCATTGCTGCAAGCCTAGCTACAACAGATCCAATAGGTGAGTGGCAGTGCAGCAGCGTATATCGATTATCATTGCACATACGTTTAACCTGTGATAACGAGGATGCAATTCCTTTTATGTCTGTAATTTTTCTAGGAATAGGTACGTGAATAACCGATACTCCCTTATTTTCAAGAATAGAAATCAGACTTTGTACTCGTTCCTCAGATATGGTATTTCCCGTTTTACAATTACAAACTACATCAACCTGATATCCGTTATCTATCAGCAACTGAATATTTTGCATGTTGAATTGGTCAATCATAGATGCAACAGATGCCAAAATAAGAGCTTTGGGTTTATTACCTACCCCCATATTCGCAGGTTTTCCTTCTGTTCTCAGGACACTTTCTTTCAAATCAACGATTTGATACTCAAGTCCTTCATACACACTCATATCATGGTCATAAGTCATATTTCCAAATGCCTTATTCACCAGTCCTCCTATCTTTCCAGGAATTTTACTGCCTATCCAAACAGCAGGATTTAATATACTCAGTTCAGCTATATTTTTACCGGAAACTTCCGCAATCATCTTAACCATGTCAGCTGTTTTTGTATACGTTCTGTTCTGAGGCGTAAATATACCACCATTACCTGCAAGAATAATCTTGCAGAGAAATTCTCCAAGGTTATCAATATGGAGCATCGAACGTTCATTGTTAACATTCGGAAATATTGGTAGTTTCTTCGCAATTTTAGATAGCGTAGGATAATTTCCTTTGCTTCCTTTTCCATATATCATAGGAGGTCTGATAACTGCAACATTAAAATCATCAGCTGCCAATGCACGAACACCTTTGTCAGCCCTCCATTTTGAATCTCCGTAAAAGTTTGCAGGGGATGGCTTTGTATTTTTCGAAATCATCTTTGTTTTGCCATATCCAGCAGATTCTCCATAGATTATCATTGAACTCATAAATATAAATTGCTTAATACCATCCGTTTTCGCCTTTTTAGCAATTTCTATGGTAAGATCGGTGTTAACAGCATAATACTCCTGTTTCGTTTCCTCCGAAACATTTCCAACATCTGCATGAGCAATACCTGCGGCATGAAGAATAGCATCATACTGCGAAAAATCTACATCTAACCAATCATTATTTCTGACGGAAATGAACGAAATATCAAAATTGTTCGGATAGTGTTCCCTGGCATATGCCGCAAAAGACTGTCCAATATACGAATGAACTCCAGTTACCAGCACCTTTTTGTGTGCGGATAAATCAACTGCAATTGGATCAGACGAACCTATTTCGTCATTGTATTTGTTAACACAATCACATGTATGAGAATTGTTTTCCGAAACCTTCTTATTCAGATCATTTGTTTGTCTATGTGCAGGAGATGCTGTGTGATCGGAATCTGCCTGCAATTTTACATCATGTAGTTTTGTATTTAACTTTGTTCTATCTGCATCCATTTTGTGTAACCCCATCTTCAACTGTCTTTAATTCAGCACCATTCTACCGAATATCCACAGATTTCTTATTTTCCTTATTTAACTCTCCTGTTCCGCCTTCGACGACACCCTCGTGCTTCAGCACACTGACAATTGTTCCAAAAAAGCACTTGCAGTCAAAACCGAAGCTCAAATTCTTGACATACTCACCGTCCAGTTTTGCCTTCACATCGATTTCCAGTTCATCTCTTCCATTGATCTGAGCCCATCCGGTCAGACCGGGCTTAACATCATTTGCACCGTATTTTTCCCGCTCTTCAAGCAGGTCGTACTGGTTCCAAAGAGCCGGGCGGGGGCCAATAATAGACATTTTCTGGGTGAAAATCTGGTAAATCTGAGGCAATTCATCCAGACTGGTTTTTCTCAGGACCTTGCCCACACGGGTAATATACTGCTCGGGATTGGTGAGCATGTGTGTGGGCATATCGTGGGGCGTGCACATCTTCATGCTGCGAAACTTCACAAGGTTGAAATATGTAAGCTCTCCATTTTTCTTCTGACCTACCCGTTTCTGCTTGAAAAGAATAGGGCCGGGATCATCAATAACTATTGCCAGTGAAATAATTGCCATAGGAATTGCTAAAACAGCAATACCAGCAAAGGAAAGAACCATATCAATTACTTTTTTCCAGAAGTTTTTATACATTTTAATATTCCTCTCACCCTTAATTTTCTTCCAATCTTACATCTCAAATAACTAGGTTGCCTTCTGTATATAGTTTGACACAGCTAGCGCATTATCCATGTTGCTCTTAGACGGATTGCTATATTGCAGCATATCTCCGCCCCAGAGATAAAGCAAAATGCTACCTGTATTTTAAGCCCTTACAATCAGGTCATATTCTATTTAATTGTACCAATTTCTCAATTTTATGTCAACAAAATTTCCGTATTTAGTCTTATATTAACTTACTTTTTTGCATTATTTTTAACAAAATGAAACATAGTTGATAAAAACCATTTTCCATCTTATATTTTTCACTATTTCACAGGCATGTAAAACATACAGCTATCTCCTCAATTTATCCGCTCTGCAAGAAAATGTATTTGATGCTGTTTTGATGCAGGTTTGATACGCAGACGATGCCCGGCGCTGTTATTCTAAAACCACGATACAGCAGAAAATGAGGCGATTGCAATATGAAAACAGCAAACGGTCAGTACCGTCAAACGCAACGCAGCGAATCGGATATCCCCACGGTACACGTCCGAACAAATTCCAGAACGAGACTCAGAAAAAAACACAGACAGCAAATACTTCAAGTCAGGATTCTGCAAACCGCACTGTGCCTTACACTCATTGCTCTGTCGATTGTTGCTGTAAAAAAACTGACCGGGAACAGGCAACGGTCATCAGGCAGTCTTTCATCTGCCACACAGGAGCAGGTAATACAGGCAGACAGCACCGGCAGGAAAACGCAGGCCGCGTCAGCGCCTGTCATCTCCGGTGTAAGGCCCATCGTTTGCTACGCAGGAGATGCCGTATCCTATCGTGCAGGAATCACTGTATCTGGTGATGACGATGCCGAGCCTGCATTGGAACTAGATACCACCAAGGTCGATCTAAGCAAAGTGGGAAAATACCCCATTGTATACACAGCTCGTGACAAATGGGGCAACACCTCTCAGCAGGAAACAACCGTTGAAGTACGGGAGCGCAAAGAGGGATATGTCAGTGCCGATCTGGTTACCGAAAAGGCAGACCAGCTGATTGGTCAAATCATACACAAGGGAATGTCTCAGCGGGAACAGGTTGAGGCAATCTACGCTTGGCTCCGAGGCAACTGCAGATACAGCGGTCATTCCGATAAATCCGACTATTTACAGGCGGCCTATAAGATGCTTACCGAATACAGCGGTGACTGCTACAACTACTTTGCCGCCTCCAAACTGCTGTTTGACCGTCTTGGTATTGACAATATCGATGTTAAAAAGGTGAAAAACCATCCGGACGACAGCAATCATTACTGGAGTATGGTCAGTCTGGACGGCAAGAAAACATGGTATCACTTTGACGCAACACCACGGGTAGGTAACGGAGATGATTTCTGTCTTGTGACAGACGCTTTTCTGGATGCCTATTCCAACACCCATGATAAATGCCATAATCGTGACAAATCGCTCTACCCCGCCACCCCGGAAAGCTGACCGTTTCCAATTACCTCCCCATCTTTATATCTCTGGGTATCTTGATGCAATATTGATGCAGATATGGTATACTTTGAAGGAAAAGAGGAGGGAGTTAGATGATTCGAATTCTGGCTGTAGATGACGAAAGACCCATCACGGAGCTTTTGCGGATGAGCCTGAGCAGAGCAGGTTACCAGTGCGTCTGTGCATACGACGGACTGGAAGCGGCTAATCTGATTGAAAAAGAATGCTTTGACCTGATTTTACTGGACATTATGCTGCCCGGAATTGATGGGTTTGAGCTGATGGATTACATACGCACCACCAATATTCCTGTCATTTTTCTTACGGCGAAGAATGCGGTCAGCGACCGGGTAAAGGGTCTTAAAATGGGTGCTGAGGATTACATCGTAAAGCCCTTTGACATCCTGGAACTGCTTGCCCGTGTAGAAGGTGTGCTCCGCCGTCACGGAAAACTCCAGACAGTCCTCACAAGCGGAGATCTGGAGATCAACACCGTGGCAATGCAGGTAACAAGGAAGGGTGAATATCTGAACCTGACACGCAAGGAATATGAATTACTGCTGCTGTTTGTTCAGAACACAGGCATGGTTCTCTCAAAAAGCACCATTTATGAGCGAGTCTGGGGCGGAGAATACCCCGAAAGCACAAGAACAGTCGAACTGCATATTCAGCGTATGAAGAAAAAAGTCGGCTGGGATAACCGGCTGAAACCGGTCTACGGCATTGGTTATCGGCTGGAGGAGTAATGTATGAGTTATCGGATACGACTCGTCATTACCATCGTCCTGCTGATTGCCGTCACATTCAGCATCGGAGGAACGCTCCTTGTTTACAAATCCTTCCAGATTACACTGGAGGCAGAAACCAAATCTGCGCTTGATTCCTATAAAACGGTTATCAATACACTTAGCCTCTTGTGTTCGATGGATGCGTATACAGACACAGCGGAGCTTGGAAAGGTTCTGGCACAGATGTCAGAAGAAAACATGGGCAGATGGAAGTCTGTTGCTCTTTGGGCAGGGGATGACCTCATTTATCAGGATGGAAATGAGCCTGTTTTCACCACAGATTTCATATTTGAAGAAGGTAATCAGTACGCTTACGTTCAGGTAAATGACGCAAACGGTCATGGATTGATTATTGAAAGTGAATTTAAGGTGAGGAACCAGGAGCTGCGGCTGCTGGGCAGATTTGACTTATCTTCAGTATATCAGGCCCGAAAAGTGCAGCAACGGCTGTATATTGCCATTTATATTGCTGTTTTGTTCTTCGGAATGATAACCGCTGTATTTCTTTCCTATGCCCTTACGGGCAAATTGCGGAAACTGACCGTTGCTGTCCGAAAAATCTCCGGCGGTTCTCTCAGCACCCGGTCAAATATCACCTCTGACGATGAATTCGGGCAGTTGTCCCGGGATTTTGACGCCATGGCGGACAAGCTTCAGGAAAACATCGACAAGCTGGAATCCAGTATCCAGCGTCAGGAGAATTTCATGGGCAACTTTGCCCACGAGCTGAAAACACCAATGACCTCCATCATTGGCTTTGCAGATCTGCTGCGCCAAGGCAATCTGGATGAAAACACCCGCATGATGGCGGCTGAGTACATCTATTCTGAAGGACACCGGCTGGAGCGTCTTTCTTTTAAGCTGCTGGATTTGCTGCTGCTCAAAAAGGATAATGTTGCCATGAAACGTGTCTGGCTGTCCGGTTTTGTGGGAGAAATCGATAAAGCCATGTCTCCTAACCTCAAAAACAAGAACATTCGATTCATCTGCCGCTCGGAACAGGGAAAGGTATATTTAGAGCCTGACCTGGTGAAGTCCCTCCTTTACAATCTGATTGACAACGCATCAAAGGCAATGGAAGGAGAAGGCATTATTGTACTGACTGCATCCATAATTCAGGGTGGCTGTCAGTTTGAGGTCGTTGACAACGGTCGTGGTATGGAACAAGACGAGCTGAGCAAAATCACGGATGCGTTTTACCGTGTGGACAAGGTACGTTCCAGAGCACAAGGCGGTGCAGGTTTAGGACTTGCGCTTTGCAAGCAGATCGTGGAGATTCACAAAGGCAATATCCAATTTGACAGTGTGCCCGGTAAAGGCACACGAGTCAAGGTCGCCCTTTACGGAAAGGCAGGAAAAAAACGTGCGTAGACTAAAATATGCTCTGACCATTCTGCTGGTAATCGCATTTGTTGCCGTCGGCGGTTTTCTCCCGCACATATCCACTATGGTTGCGGATAACATAAGTTGCAATCAGGTCACCCATCAGCAGATTGTCCCTCTGGAACTCAAAACGGAGGATATCGAAATCACAGGCACATCTTCAATTATGAAAAAACTGTCCCTGCTTCGCAACGGCGGTCAAATTGTGTATATCAACGATGCCCTGATGCACACCCCCACCGAGCAAGCAACACAGGCGGTTAATGATGCCTTGACCCGTTTTTCAGAAGCAGGCCTTCTGCCCAGCACCAGCAATCCCGAAGTTGTATATGAACGTCCCTGCCTCATCTATGATGCCAACGGAAAAAACTTCAGCAGATTTTGGGAAATTGAAATCCGTTTTCACGTTTCCTCCGATGGAATTTGGCGGGCACTGTGTATTCTGGACGACGACACGCAGAAGGTTCTCTCCTTCACTAGAATCACCTTGTACAATTGCCCCATGTACAAGGTATCACCGGAAATACTGGAGCAGTTTGCAGATTTCCACTTTGAACAGCTTGGCATCAAACCGCAAAAAGTCGATGGAGAGCGTAACTTTATATGCTATATCATGGAGGATGCGGTGTACGACCGATTTACCTTTACCTTCTCCCACTTCAAAGAAAATGTGATAGAAGCATATATTTACGACTAATATACATAATACGCGCGGATATACTTTGTATCAATTCTTGGCTGCGGGTGCTGGTGATTGATACAGCATCTGATTTAGGCGAGGGAGTAGCCAAGACAAACAGCAGTGTTCCCTATGCCGGTTTCCACCTGAAAGGTCAGAAGAAAATGCGTGAAAAATACATAAAAGGTCTTAAAAATGGCGTGCCGGGAATGGAAATCATTTCGGGTGACGAGGCACAGCATTGAGAACCATTGCTGTGTAATCGCGGTCGTGCGCATGAAGAAGCAGTAAGCTCCATTTTCAATTATAATCAGTAAAAAAGGCGAGGCAGAACCAAACGGTTCATGCCCCGTCTTTTTGTTTTCTGCCGTCAGGAAATATCACAGGCGCGGTAGGAGCGATCGGCTGACGCCATGCCACTCCGCCTTATCTCCTACCATAATCTTATTCCTGATCTTCTTCCGATTGATAGCAATGATCACACAGGCAACCCTCAAACAGCTCCAGCTTGCCATGCAATACGATTTCCAGTCTGGTAATGGCATTTATCATAGAGCGCACAGACTTGTTTACCCTCAGCATTTCATGGTCCGTTCTCGCACATCCTACGATTTTCTGAATTTTTTCACCCTCTGCGTTGATAATGTGTCCCAGTGCAGTCTGTTCCAGCGCAACACTGGTGATGATGTCGGTAATCGCCTGACACCGTGTTCCGGTTCCCGGGGTAACGACAGGAATACTCATAATAAACCGCTCCTTGCATAAATAGATTATTCTGGAAATTGCATCTGTCCGAAAAGCTTCTGATTGTAAAACAATCTGCCCCTTTTCGTTGTATTGAGTGGTGTACACCCTACTTCACCTTATGCGATTTTTGGCGAAATGTGAATCCTTCTTAGCCCGACTGGATTTCACCGTCACCGCAGTCATTACACAAATCTCCGCACAGTCCGCAATCCGACAGGGCACTGAGTTTTGCATAAAGTGTTTGCTCCAGATGTGTCACATTTACAATGGTCTTGTTCACTTCCTTATTTACGCACAGAATTTTGTCAATATCGTCCGTAGACGCAAGCACCTTCTGTATTTTTTCTCCCTCTGCATTCAAGATATGTGACAGTGCCGTTTCAACCAGCGCAACAGACTCTATTACATCTTCGCAGGGCGTGTGGCAAGAGCAGTCACAGCAGCCTTCCTCACATACCCGGTAATTACAACAGCAAGGGGAAAATCCAAGTTCATCAATCGAAATGGGGCATTGGCAAAGATAGGGATAGCAGTTTCTCTTCAGGGCAAATGCTCGGATGGGTTTGTTTTCTTTCCCCGACATACAAGGGTTAAATAGTAAATTCTTAGGGGTAAATGGTCCATTTATCACATATTCCCCTGTTTTTTTCCCACATTGATTCAGAACACAGATATAGTATTTCCCGTCCTTTAATACGGTCAGCAGTAGACCCGGACAAATACTGAGCACGTCCATAATCCAATATTTTGTTGAATCAAATAAAATTTTGATTTCTTCTGTGCACTTATTAACTTCTACCACCGTACAGGTAAATGACACAGTAAGTGCGTCCTTACAGCAGTTATACGAAATTCCTGTAATCATACCATATTGGCCGGATGTATACACGCTGATACAGTCTATCTCATTCATGCAGCAATCCAGCTTAAAAAGTTTTCCACAGCAGGTTCTGGATGAAGCCCAAAAGCAATGGTCACAGTAATCATAACAGATGCAGTCATATTCTCTGCACGTGCCATACCGGCGCAGCGAATGGCAGCATGGGTCAAAGCGAATGATTTCACATTTGCATCTTACGGTACAAAAATAATCACACCCATCAAATGCAACATGACTAATTGTGGTACCACATTCCACAGGTATTGGCGTGTAAAAATTTAAATTATCCATAATTCACTCCTCGTTTTCCGATTAAGATAGGGCATCCGTGCACCTCCCTATCACTATATTCCAAAATCAGAATTTGGTGAAATTCCTCATTTGCAGGCGTTCAGACGAACATTTGAGGGAATAATGAAAACGAGCAGGCAATATGCCTGCTCGTTTTCTCAAAAGCAACTTTTAAAATCTTTCTTTAATTGGTGTACCAATATGCTTATCCAGCCGCCACTGGGGAGCCGTACCGTCATCGCCCCAATATTCATCGACGGAGGCAATCTTATCATTCACGATACGGATGAAAGAAGTGGCGTGGAAGGACAGTCTGCCATCTTTACTGAAAACACGGGTAGCTGTGATAATGTGGGTGTCGGTACGAATAACCTGCTCGACTTCGCCATCCCACTGACCAGGGTACTCGCAGTTGGCACGAATAAATTCTTCTACTGTAAAATGCTCGTTGGTATTGTGCCAGTTTACCCACGCATCCGAATGAAAATAGGAGCGGATAGCATCTGCATCCTGCTGCACAACCGCTGACCAAAATTTAAAAATATCCATTTTTATCCCTCACACTTTCATAAAATCAGAACAACAGATTCTCACATGTACGTCCCCCATTCTGATTCGCAAATTTTCTACTCCGTCTTATCCTCTCGCTCATCCGGCTTGTGAATATGGGTTTTCGACAGCTGATCCAGAGACTTGTCAAACTGTTCATTGGCCAGAGCCGCATAGAGAATATCAATAATGTTCAGCTGCGAAATACGAGAGGACATGGCACCGCTTCGGAACAGGGATTCATTGGTCGTGGTGTACAGCTTCTGGTCAGCCAGCTCCGATACAGGAGATGAAACGCATCGAGTAATGGCAATAATAGGGGTTTTGTTGGCTTTTAAGGCTTTCATGCACTCAATAACCTCCACCGTATTGCCGGAGTAGGAGAATACGATTCCCAAGTCCTCTTCGGTGGCGTTTCTGGCCTGAAGGAGCTGGGAATGCCAGTCCTCGTTAACCATGCAGGGCTTATTCAGCCGCAGGAATTTGAGATAGGTATCTTTCGCCGCGCATAACGAAGCACCCATTCCAAACAGATACACAAACCGTGCCTGCTGAATCATTTCCAGGCACTGCCGCAACACATCCCGATCTACCAGACTTTTGGTATCCTCCAGGGACATGATGTTCTTGTATGTGACTTTTTCAATGATATCATCCAGCGTGTCCGAACGCTGCAATTGTTTCTGTTCTTCCTTTTTGTTTTGTTCCCGCAAAATCAGCTCATGAATAACCGCTTTGCGAAATTCCTTATAGCCGGAAAAACCGGTGTGGTTGCACATTCTGACAATTGTGGATGGAGATGCAAAGGTTTGCTTTGCCAATTCATGGACGCTCAAATCCTCCACAAGTTTGGGATTATCCAAAATATGCTGCGCAATTTCTTTTTCTGTTTGGCTGAAAGCCTTGGAAGCTTCACGGAGCTTCAGCAGGGCACTGGGCATATACAATACCGCCTCTCTTAGGATATTGCACTATTCTATCCGTTTTTTCATCTCTGAACCATTGACCATATAAACAAAAAGAATACAACATTTTTATGCACTTCGTACATGATATGCATTTAATTACAAATCGTGTTTCACAATATCGACCAAAAAACATGAAATAAATTTAAAGAGTGAAACAATGTTTCTTATTGATCGCATTTTATTGACATAAAATACATTTAGCCCTATCATAATGGCAACAGAAAAATATTCTAAAAAGATCGATGATGCAACACGCATCGGAGAGGAGCATTTTTAAATGAGTCTTAGTCTTAAAAATATGTCCACCGAAACCAGAAACCAGAACACCATGAATCTGGATACCATGAGTCCTCTGGAATTGGTTACTACCATGAACCGTGAGGATGCTAAGATTCCCGAGGCCATCCAGCCTGCACTTCCGAATATCGCACAGTGTGTCACCTGGGCCATCGAGTCCATCGAAGCCGGCGGTCGGATCATCTACATGGGTGCCGGTACCAGCGGTCGTCTGGGTGTGCTGGATGCAGTAGAGTGTCCCCCCACCTTCGGCGTGGCACCGGAAGTGGTTGTTGGTTTGATTGCCGGTGGCGAAAGAGCTTTCGTCAAGGCCGTGGAAGGCGCAGAGGACAGCCACGAGCTGGGACATGACGATCTGGTCAACATCCATCTGGAAAAGCGCGATATCGTTATCGGTATTGCCGCTTCCGGCCGCACTCCCTATGTTCTGGGCGGTCTGGCATATGCAAAGGAAATTGGCTGTCATACGGTTGCCATCTCCTGCAACCCCGGAAGTGCCATCGGTGCTGCTGCTGAGCTTGCCATTGAAGTTGTACCCGGACCTGAGGTTTTGACCGGTTCTACCCGTTTGAAGGCGGGAACCTGCCAGAAGCTCATCCTGAATATGATTTCCACCGCCACTATGGTTTCCACCGGTAAGGCTTACCAGAATCTGATGGTGGACGTGATGCAGACCAATGAAAAGCTTCATGTGCGTGCACAGAACATCGTCATGGAAGCAACCGGTGTCGATCGTGAGGTTGCCAAGGAAACCATCGCTCAGGCAAATGGATCTGCCAAGACTGCCATCACCATGATTTTGGCAAATTGCGGTCTGGAAGAAGCCACTGCTCGTCTGAAAAAAGCCAAAGGCCACGTCCGTGAGGCCATTCAATAATTTCGTGTACGAACAGCAAAATCGCTGTTTTGCAATTTCCGAAATTTCGGAATCTACAATTCTTAAGAAGAGGTGTGTAAAATGACAAATCAGGAACTCTCTCTCACTATCCTGAAGCTGGTCGGCGGCAAAGAAAACGTCACCAGTGCCACTAACTGCATGACTCGTTTGCGTGTTACTCTGAAGGACAACAGCAAGGTCGACATTGCAGCACTGAAGCAAACCGAAGGCGTTCTGGGCGTGGTAGAAGACGTCACCATGCAGATTATCCTCGGACCCGGTAAGGCCAAGAAGGTCACTGACCTGTTCAAGGCTGACGCAGATCTGGCTGCCAGCGGCACTTCCACCAGCAAGAGCTGGGAAGAAAACAAGGCCAGCGTCAAGGCCGGCCAGAAGCAGAGCAAGCTCAAGGATGCCCTGCGTCTGATTGCAAACATCTTTACTCCCCTGATCCCCGCTGTCATTGCAGCAGGTCTGTTTAACGGTTTTGCTTCTCTGATGGGTCAGATCCCCGTCTGCGCAGCTTCCATCGCTGCCAAGGAAGGCTTCTGGTACATTCTGCAGAACCTGTTCTCCCTGTTCGGCGGCGCATTCCTGGGCTACTTTGCTATCTACACCGGTATCCGTTCCGCTGAAGTTTTCGGCGCAACTCCCGCTCTGGGCGGTATGATCGGTGCTGCTTCTATCGGTTCCAACATCGTTGCTATTTCTACCGCTCTGGGTCTGTATAACGCAGAAGTTCCCCTGGAGTCCATCCTGACCACCGGTAAGGGCGGTATCATCGGCGTTATCGTCGGCGTATACCTGCTGTCCAAGGTCGAGAAGTGGGTGCGTAAGCATGTGCCCGATGTTCTGGATCTGATTGTGACTCCCCTTGTCTCCATTCTGGTCACCGGCGTTATCTACATTTTCGTTCTGATGCCTATCACCGGCTACATCTCCGACGGTCTGGTGTATGTTCTGAACCTGCTGGTCGCTTCCACCAACCCCGTTGTCAGCATCATCTCCGGCTTTGTCATGTCCGCAGTGTTCCTGCCCATGGTTCTGCTGGGTCTGCACCACGGTCTGATTCCCATCTACTCTGTACAGCTGGAACAGATGGGCGGTGTTTCCCTGTTCCCCTGCCTGGCTATGGCTGGTGCCGGTCAGGTCGGTGCTGCTCTGGCAATTTATGTAAAGTCTCGTAAGGTCAAGAACCTGCACATGCAGCAGACCATTCTGGGCGCTCTGCCCGCAGGTGTGCTGGGTGTCGGTGAGCCTCTGATCTACGGTGTTACCCTGCCCATGGGCAAGCCCTTCATCACTGCTGGTCTGGGTGCCGGCTTCGGCGGTGCATTCTGCATGCTGATGGGTGTTAAGGCTATCGCATGGGGTCCCTCCGGTCTGGTTGCAGCTCCTCTGATGAAGACTCCTATGATGATGCTGTACTTCGTTCTGGGTCTGGTCATTGCCTATATCATGGGCTTTGTCATCACCTGGTTCGGTATTAAGGAGCAGGACGTCGCCAATGCTTGATTCACTGGGATTTTCGGTATACCTGTCCACCTTTGATGAGCAGTGGCCCACGCTGCTCAACTGGGCAGGTACATCCGCCCCGGTTTTCCTCTCGTTACACATCAGCGAAGAATTTGATGCGGATTATTGCCGTCGCGCAGAATCTATCTGCCATCTGCTTGCAGATAACGGCTTCCGTATCATAGCTGATGTGTCTACGAAAACATCTTCCCAATTCGGCGAGCCAGATTTAATCCGGCTCGCCCTTCGTCTTCGTATTTGGGCACTGCGAATTGACTATGGGTTTACAAGAGAGGAAATCGAGGCCATGGCTGAAAGAATGCCAATCGTTCTAAACGCTTCTACAACCTCCTATGAGGATGCCCATGCAATCAGCCAAAAAGGGCATCAGGTTTTTGCACTGCACAATTTCTATCCCCGCCCCGAGACGGGTCTTGATGACGAATTGCTGCTGAGCACCACAAAAACGCTCCAATCCGCCGGGCTGAAGGTGCAGGCCTTTATTCCCGGAGACAATCAGAAGCGTGGCCCCATTTTTGAAGGGTTGCCCACGCTGGAGGAGCATCGCAACGCCCTGCCCAGTGCAGCATTTGTAGATTTGGCTCTGCGGTTCGGTATGGACGATATTTTTCTGGCCGATCCCGGAATCAGCCAAACTGAACAGAATCGTATTCTTCGGTTCTGTAAGGAAAATATCATTTCCATTCCTGCAATTCTGCATCCGGAATATGACAGTCTTTATGACCGGGTCTTTACCTGCCGTGTGGATTCTCCCAAATGGCTGGTACGCTTCACCGAGTCCCGGATGTACTCCTGCATTGGAAAACCTGTACTCCCCGATTGCTGTGTTCAGCGTGAGCGGGGGGCCATTACCATCGATAACACAGAATACGGACGGTATTCGGGTGAAGTGCAGATGATTCGTTCTCCCCTCAAAGCAGATCATCGTGTGAACGTTATCGGAACTGTTCCGGAAAATGCTTGGCTGCTGATGGACTGCATCAAGGGTGGACAAAAATTCGTTCTGGTTCGTCCCTGAAGAAAGGAACACACTATGGAAATCAAACTGATTGCCATGGATTTAGATGGCACTGCGCTGATGGCAGATCATTGTAGCTTTTCCCCCAGACTGACCGCTGCACTGGACAAAGCCCATCAAAAGGGTGTTATGATCGCTCCGGTGACAGGACGGCAATATAAAATGCTGCCTCCTCCACTGCAGGCTCATCCCATTTGGGAGGACTACGCAATTCTGTGCAACGGCGGTCAAATTCGGAAAATGGCAACCGGTGAAGTGCTGGAAAGCTTATCTCTGAATACTCAAACACTGGAATCACTTCTTCTCCTGTCCCAGCAATTTGATCTCCCCATTGAGTTTTCCGCCAACAGCCGTCTGTACTTTACCAAACACTCCCTTGAAACAGAACAGCTGGATCCGTCCCTCTCTTTCCACCGGGACACGATTCTTCCCACCCACGGTGTCATGGTTGATTCATTACAGCCCATGTGCTGTGATGGGAACCTCCCGGTAGAAAAAGTCAATCTGCTGTGTGTTCCCAATGCGCTGCGGGCAACTGTGGAGGCAGAGCTTCAACGTCTTTCAGTGTCTGCCGTCTGGTCATCGGAAAACAGCATGGAAATCACTCACTCCGACGCTACCAAGGGAAACGCTCTTAAAAAGCTGTGTGAAATTTTGGACATCCCCACCGGCTGCGTCATGGCTTTGGGTGACAGCGGAAATGATGTCTCCATGCTGAAGCTGGCGGGGCTGGGTGTTGCCATGGGCAATGCTCCCGACTATGTAAAAAACGCCGCTGATGTCATAAGCGAATCCAATGCACAGGACGGTGCCGCTCACGCTATCGAGCGCTATGTGCTGGCTGCGCTGTAAGCAGCCGTCAGAAATCACAACACTTCCATCATCCAATTTCCCAAACAAAAACCTCCATTGTGGTTCTTTGATACCGCAATGGAGGTTTTTGCGTCAAATTTACCGAAAGGCAGCTCGCAGGTCTCAGATAATATAAATCGGTTGCGTTGCCGCTGCGCTTTTGATATGATAAATGACAATAGAATTATATCCGATAAAAATAAGGGAGGCTGCCCTATGTCTATCTTCGCAAAACAAATTGACAAGCGAATTGCCGCTTATCAGCGGGAGCTGATCGAAACTCACTATCAGGAAGTGGAGAACATGTACCGTCAGATCCGAGGCTGGCGGCATGACTATCGGAATCATATCCAAACCATGAAGGTATTGGCTGCAAACGGCGATATGGATGGCATCAAGGCATATCTTGATGAGTTGGATACCGACCTCAACACGGTTGATACGGTAGTCAAAACAGGCAACAGCATGGCTGACGCCATTCTGAACAGTAAAATTTCTCTTGCCAAATCCAAGCACATTACTGTTCAAGTTGATGCACACATTCCGGTGAAACTGAAAATGTCCGAGCTGGATCTATGCTGCATCATCGGCAACCTGTTCGACAACGCCATTGATGCAAGCCTTTCCCTTCCGGAGACAGAGCGGCGGATTCGTGTCTATATGGACATGAAGGGCACGCAGCTCTATATTTCTTTTACCAATTTCACCGCATCCAAGAAGCTGGAAAAACTGGGAAAGCGCTTTCAGACCACCAAGGGCAACGGTCACGGTTTTGGCCTGGTGCGCATCGATAACATCATCGAGCGCCTTGATGGATACCTGAGCCGTAACAGTGAGGACGGCGCATTCACAACGGAAATTCTGATTCCCCAGATGTAACGAACTGATTTATGCAGTTCGTCCCCCAGTTTGAACGATTCGTCCCCGAAATAATCCGGGGGCGAATTTTTGTGATAGGATATGGTCAGAGGTGAAAACAATGGAAGAAAAGAGCAAACCAAAATATAGTGTTTTTCAGAATGTATGTTTTATGGTGAAAACAGCTTGGAAGAATGTGAAAAGTGTTCTCTGGCTGTGCATCATCTGTGTTGCATTAGACGTAGGAATCAATCTGGCGCAGTTGTACATTGCCCCCGTGGTTCTGGGAAAAGTAGAACAAGTAGCTCCCCTTTCAGAACTGCTTGGAACCATTGCAGTTTTTTCGCTCATTTTGGTGGTTTTAAACGGTATACGGGGATATGTGGAAAACAACACCTTGTTCGGTCGAATCGATGTCAGAACCAGTATTATTCAGGACATCAACTACAAAGCCTGCACCACGTCCTACCCCAATACCAGAGACCAGAAAATCTTGAAGCTGCAAGAAAAGGCAATGGACGCCTGCAGTGGAAACTCGGAACCTACTGAATACATTTGGACAACGCTGACCCAGCTGTTGCTAAATATTGCGGGATTCCTGATCTACCTGATGCTGCTGTCCAATCTCAATCTTCTTCTGATTGGCATCGTGGTGCTGACCTCCGTGGCAGGATTCGCTGTCAGCAAACATGTCAACGAATGGGGTTACCGCCATCGTGAAGAAGAAGCTGAGTATCAGAAGAAATTATCCTATATCCGATCCAAGGCAGCTTCTCCTGCTATGGCTAAGGACATTCGGATTTTTGGACTGGCACCGTGGCTGAATTCCATTTATGAAAGCACCCTGAATCTGTATGATGCCTTCATACATCGCAGAGAAAAGGTGTACATTTGGTCCTGCGTTGCAGATGTTGTGCTGGGTTTTTGCCGAAACGGAATTGCCTATCTGTACCTTATCCATTTGGCTCTATCCAAAAATCTGAGCGCAGCTGAATTTCTGCTGTATTTTAACGCTTTCAGCGGATTTTCTGAATGGGTCACAGGAATTCTCAACGAGTGTACTACCCTACATAAGGAAAGCATCAGCATTTCCACGGTTCAGGAATATCTGAATTTGCCGGAGCAATTTCGCTTTGAGGGCGGTGTGCCCATTCCCAAAGCAGAAAGCTACGAGCTGAGCCTTAAAGATGTGACCTTCCGCTACCCCGGCTCTGACAAAGATATCATTCATAACATGAACCTGACTATTCACCCCGGCGAAAAGCTGGCTATCGTTGGCTTAAACGGTGCAGGCAAGACAACCCTTGTAAAACTTCTGTGCGGCTTCTATGACCCCAATGAAGGACAGGTTCTGCTCAATGGCATTGACATTCGGGAATTTAACCGCAGAGAATACTATGCACTGTTTTCTGCTGTTTTTCAGGAATTTTCAGAGCTGGATATAACGGTTTCTGAAGCTGTTGCACAGGCAACATCCAATATCGATATGGCTCGTGTCAGGGACTGCATCCAAAAGGCAGGGCTGACCGAAAAGGTGGAGGCATTCCCCAAAGGATATGAAACTCACCTCGGCAAGAAGGTCTATCTGGACGGTATTCAGCTCTCCGGCGGTCAGAATCAGCGCCTGATGCTGGCAAGAGCCTTGTACAAGGATGGCCCCATTCTGGTTCTGGATGAACCCACCGCAGCCCTCGACCCCATTGCAGAAAACGATATTTACATGAAATACAATCAGATGACAGCAGGAAAGACTTCTGTTTTCATCTCTCACCGACTGGCATCCACCCGGTTCTGTGACCGTATTTTGTTCCTGAAAGATGGCGTGATTGCAGAAGAAGGAACCCATGATGCGCTTATCAGTTTGGGCGGAGGATACGCAAAACTGTTTGATGTACAGGCTCGGTATTATCAGGAAGGGAGGGATTTTGATGGAGAAGAAAACTGAAAAAATCACATGGGGTGAGACGTTTCGGCTCCATTACAAAGGGGTTCAGGCCCTGAACAAGTATTGCCCCGGCATATTTGTTTCCACTGCGCTTCATTCTCTGGCCAGCGCACTAAGCCCTTATGTAACTATCTATTTGTCTGCCCGAATCATCAACGAGCTGGCAGGATTGCGCAGACCGGATGTACTATGGCCTTTGGTTCTGCTCACCCTTGGAAGCGGCGCATTGTTGACTCTGATTACCGGCGCACTGCTCCGCTTGATGGATGCTGCATCATCAAAATATTACGCTCGAGATGAACGTATCTACACAGATAAACTGCTGTCCATGGATTTTGCGGATGTTGATAAAGCAGAAACCCACGATCTGTTTTCCCAAATTAAGCAGAACGAGCAGTGGACAGGATGGGGATTTCATCAGCTAACCTCCATCTTTGCACATCTGCTTCAGGGAAGCTTCGGTATTTTGGGTGCTATCACCCTGACTGTAAGTCTATTCACATTACCAGTTCCGGAAACAGCCGGAGGCCTGACTGTTCTAAACCATCCCGTATTTCTTCTGGTGTTTATTGCGGTGTTGATGATTGTTACCGCCTTAAGCCCCATTTGCAGGAACAAAGCATCTGCATATTGGCTAAGCTGTGCAGAGGATGCACGTCTGGGCAATCGGCTTTTTGGTGCCTTTGGATTTTTGTCAGCAGATCAATCAAGAGCAATGGACTTCCGGATGTATAACCAGCAAGATATTGCACGGCACTATATGGATATGGATAACGCCTTTGGAATCGGAGGAAAAATTGCAAAACTCGCTGTCGGTCCCATGGGTGCATGGTCAGCACTGGCTTCCTGCATCAGTGCAGCTCTTACAGGTGTGGTGTATGTGTTCGTATGCCTGAAAGCCTGGGCAGGTGCCTTCGGTGTAGGTGCTGTGACCCAGTATGTAGGTGCTGTGACTGCGCTCTCTAAGAACATTTCCATGCTCATTGAAGCCATTGGCGAACTCCGAAACAATGCTCCCTTTATGCGTACTACCTATGAATTTCTTGAAATTCCCAATTCCATGTATCAGGGAAGTCTTACGACAGAAAAACGGGCTGACCGAGAGTATCAGGTAGAGTTTAAGGATGTCTCCTTCAAATATCCCGGCTCCGATAACTGGTCTCTTCGCCATGTTAACCTCAAATTCCAGATTGGCAAACGCCTTGCAGTTGTGGGTGAAAACGGTTCCGGTAAAACCACCTTCATCAAGCTGCTCTGCCGCCTTTATGACCCTCAGGAGGGACAAATTCTCCTCAATGGCATCGACATCCGGAAATATAACTACCGGGATTATATGGATATTTTCTCCATTGTGTTTCAGGACTTTCAGCTGCTTTCTCAGCCCTTGGGTGCAAATGTGGCAGGTGCGCAGGAATACGACAGAGAAAAGGTACGCAAATCCCTGATTGATGCAGGCTTCGGTAATCGCCTTGATGCTATGCCTCAGGGATTGGATACCTACCTTTACAAGGATTTGGAAAATTCCGGCATAGATATCTCCGGCGGTGAAGCTCAGAAAATTGCCATTGCAAGAGCACTTTATAAGGATGCCCCCTTTATCATTTTGGACGAACCCACCGCAGCTCTTGACCCCATTGCAGAAGCGGAAATCTACTCTAAGTTCAATGATATTGCAGGTGACAAAACCGCCATCTACATCAGTCACCGCTTGAGCTCCTGCAAGTTCTGCGATGAAATCGTGGTGTTTGAGGATGGCTCCGTCGTTCAGCATGGTACACATACTGCGCTTCTGGCTGACAAAAGCGGCAAATACCATGCGCTGTGGAATGCACAGGCACAATATTACATCCAGAAGCAAACCTGATCTCCAGCACACAGGGTCATCCAAAACTTATGTCAGCCCTCACTGCATCTAGAACCGCTACGCTGCAATAGGGACTGACTCTGCCCTGTTTACACCCGTTGACTCCGGAAGTCTGCCGTGTGGACATCCGTGCAATGTCCCATGAGCTGGAAATGATCTTCGGTCGTCCCGCAGAACGCACCAAGCTCCGGGATTAAGGGTAAGCATCTGTTTTAAAACCAACAATCGCCGACGGAAGTCAATTCCATCGGCGATTGACGCTGTTAACATAAAGCAAAATATCCATTGACGAATGGATTCTGATTTCATAAAATAGGGTAATCATACGAAAGAGGTGCAGAACTATGAAACCAGACCGCTATCAGGAAAACATTGGTTTTCAAAATATAGAGTTAACAGATGATGAACTCGAAGATATTGAATTTGTAGACTGCGTCTTTGAATATTGCACCTTCCAAAACTCTGCACTCCGCAGATGCAGTTTTACTGACTGCACTTTTGACGGATGTATTATCTCCGATCTGAAGATTGAACACTGCAACATGACAGACTGTGACTTTGCCCACTGCCATATCACCGGAATAAATTGGAGTGATTTCGCCTTTGGAGGAAGCTATCTGGTACCCATCCACCAGCTTAGCTCCTGCAATCTCAAATACAATCATTTCGTGGAGTTGAATTTCGCAAGATTTGATTTTTCCAACAACACCATCACAGCCTCACTCTTTGCCGATTGTAATTTAACCGCAAGTGATTTCTCAAATTGCGATCTGGAACGCACAGAATTTTTCCGGTGCAATCTCCAAAAAGCCGATTTCCGCAAGTCATCGGGATATGTAGTAGATATCCAAAACAACCAGTTAAAGGGTGCAAAGTTCTCCTATCCGGAAGTTGCTAACCTTTTATGTAACCTTGGAATTATCATTGAATAGAGAAAAACGGTAGGATTTCCTGTGAAATCCTACCGTTTTTAGTCAATTTCAATGACAGAATAGTTTCCAAAATCCAGGACACTGCCCAATTGGTACGCAATCGGGTGCGAAAATATCGGACCGTCCACCACCATTGTGTGGTATTCTCCATTTTCGCCGCAGACATCAATCCCCCGCTCCTGCATCACCTTGACCACCCCGGCATCCATGGTCTGTCCCAGCAAGGATTTAGGGAGCATGGTATTGTTCACCGTCTTGATCAGGCAGCGATATCCCAGATTTATCAGCTCCTGGACATTTTCAGTCCTGTCGTGATTCCACAGAGGAAAATCGGCACGAACCCCTACATTTTTGCAGCGGTCTTCACTCCACGCCCTGTTTTCTTCGATGTCGATGTCACCGAAACAGGCCACTTCTGCACCCATTTTCTGTGCTTCTCTCAGTGTCTGCTCCATCACCAGATGATAATCCTCCCCGGTGGTGGAGGCACGCAGTACTGGGATATTTAGTGCCTGCTCTATCTTTTTCAGCATAGCTTCGTCCGCTCCGTGAAAATAGGAGCGATTGAGCTTGGCATTGATCATCACGATCAGTGCCACCGGCTCATGTCCCTGCTGAATCATTTTATGCAATGCCAGCGTACTGTCCTTGCCACAGCTGAAGGACATAACAAATTTTTTCCGTTTTTCCATACTCTCATTCCTTTACAGTGATACTCCGACTTTCTTAAAGCGGTATTTCGTCCCCATCACCAAATACTAAATTTCGTCTGCAAAATCCTCCAGCAATGTTTCCAGTGCCGTGGCAGCAACACTCAGCGGTTTCCCTCTTTTATGGGCGCAGCAAATTGTCCGTTTTGGAATCTGAACTGTCAGGTTCAGGCGATGAACACCCACTCCGTCGTGTCCACGGAGAAATGCCTCCGGCACGAATCCGATTCCCAGATTGTTCTTTACCAGAGGAAGGATTTGGTCGGCAGTTGCCGCCTCCATGTCCGGCGTAAAGTCCAGTCCGTTTTCGGCAAACAGTGTCTTATAAAAGGAATAGCTCAGCGTTCCTTTTCCCAGAGACACAATGGGATTTTGCGCAACCTCCGCCAGTGAAAGCGGCTCCGAAGACAGATGTGAAAAGACAGAACCGCAAATTGCTGTCTCGCTATATTCCCGCAGCGGCTTCACTACCACATCCGGTAATTTTTCTTTAGGCATGGTCACAACCGCAATGTCCACCGTTCCGGTCCGCACAGCCTCCATGGCCTCCGGCGTCGAATGGTTGGAAACCTTCAGGTGTACACTGGGGTACCGTTTTCGATACTCCTTTAGCACCGGCAGCAGGAAGCAGCGCAGTGCAACTTCACTGACGCCAATCGACAAGGTACCGCTTTGCAGATTTTTCAGACGCATTACCTCCGCCTCACCGCTGGTGATCTGCTCCATGGCAATTTTGATATATCCGTAGAGCAACTCCCCTTCCGGGGTCAGGCAGACGCTGCGGCTGGAGCGTACAAACAGCTTACAGCCGAGAGACTGCTCCAGATTTTTGATGGTTCTTGTTACATTGGGCTGATTGCTGTAAAGCACATTTGCCGCCTTTGTAAAACTGCGATACTGCGCAACATAATAAAACACACGGTACGAATCCAAACTGATGTACATGACAGCACCTCAATCAATATAATTTTGATATAAATACTATCTCAACTATATATTGTACAAATGCTCCTGTCAAGCAGTATAATATATCAGATTGAGTATATTTTTAGGAGGTACTTACCGTGAATCGGGATTTAACAACAGGAAAACCCTCAAAAGTTCTGTGGCAGTTCTGTCTGCCCCTCTTTGCAAGTATTATTTTTCAGCAGCTCTATAACATTGCTGACAGTCTGGTGGCAGGCAAATTCATCGGCGAAGATGCTTTGGCTGCCGTGGGCAACAGCTACGAGCTGACCCTCATCCTTATTGCCGTTGCCTTCGGCACCAACATTGGCTGCTCTGTCATCGTGTCCCAGCTGTTTGGAGCCAAGCAGTTCAAGGAGCTGAAAACTGCCGTTTACACCACCCTCATCTCCGGCGGCATTGTCTGTGGCTGTTTGATGCTGGCAGGTTTCTTCAGCGCAGCTCCTCTGCTTCGCCTCATCAACACCCCGGACAACGTTATGGCAGATTCTAAGCTCTACCTCGACATCTATCTTCTGGGTCTTCCCTTTGTGTTCTTCTACAACATCGCAACCGGCGTATTCTCCGCTCTGGGCGATTCCAAGACTCCTTTCATCTTTCTGGCCATTTCCTCTACGGCGAACATTCTTATGGATATCCTGTTTGTCACCGCATTCAAAATGGGTGTTGACGGTGTGGCATGGGCAACCTTCCTGTGTCAGGGCGTCAGCTGTGTTCTTGCTATGCTTGTAATGTTCCGTCGGCTCCGCACCTTCGCTCCCGGCGAAAAAACCCCTCTGTTTTCCAAGTATCTGCTGGGCCGTATCGCTGTCGTGGCACTGCCCAGTATGCTCCAGCAGGGCTTTATTTCCGTTGGCAACATCATGATTCAGGGCATCATCAACTCCTTCGGCTCCAGCGTCATGGCCGGATACAGTGCCTCTGTAAAAATCAACAATCTGGTCATTACATCCCTCACCGCCCTCGGAAACGGAATTTCCAACTTCTCCGCCCAAAATCTGGGTGCCAACAAGCTTGGCCGTATCCGAGAAGGCTGCCGTGCCGGCGTAAAAATTGCGTGGATTCTGTGCATCCCCTTTGTTCTGCTGTACTGCTTCGGCGGACGTCCTCTGGTCGCTCTGTTTATGGAGAATCCTGAGGGCAAGGCCATCACCGTAGGCATTCAATTCCTCCGGGTTCTGTCCCCCTTCTATTTCATCGTGGCTACCAAGCTTGCCTGTGACGGTGTCCTCAGAGGCACCGGCATGATGCGTGAATTCGTCATCGCCACCATCATCGATCTGGTGCTTCGTGTGTCCATTGCATGGATACTCTCCTCCCTGCTCCATGACAGCTTGGGTATTTGGCTGGCATGGCCCATCGGCTGGTGTATCTGCACCGTTGCAACTTTGTTCTTTTATCGCCGTGCCTCCTGGTATAAGGAAGCCACACGTCAGATGGAGCTTGATGCCGCAAAGGCATAAAAATTCCCACCCCCAAAGTGTAATATTTGTAAAACAGCAAAAGGAGCGTATCGAAGTTCGATACGCTCCTTCTTTCTTTATAAATATATTTGGGCAGCATGGAAATCGGCTGCTTTCACTAAAATACCATCTTGTGACATTAAGCATTTTGGTATCGATTGTTATGTGTATTCGGTATTTCAGCAAACCGTGAATAGTAACCCAGCGCATGTGCCTGACAATTTTTCTAACTTGTCCATAGAGCGTGTTCCTTAACCAGCCGGGTCTGTGATAAATAGCGTTTTCAGGATAATCCACAATATAGGAAATAATCCGGCATTGATGATGTGTCGATATGCCCAAAAATGTAGATAATTTTTTGTGTATTAAGGTAATGGAAATTATTTTCAAATAATGTTATAGTGACAAAATAGAATTGAGAAAATGGACTCGGTTCTACATAGAAAATGGAAAATTGGAGGAAGATATTGTGAAAAAACGTATACGTTGGAATCGGCTCTTCTGCCTGCTTCTGGTCATGATAATGACCATGCAGCTGGTATTGCCGACCTTTGCAGCGGAAGATCCGCAGGCTTCTGAGAAAGGCACAACAGAAGCTGCTGTTTCTGCCCCGCAGGAGACCGAGCCTGTGCAGGCAGAACCGACGCTGGATGAAGAAGCAAAGACACAGACAAACCAAGAGAGCACAGACTGCACTGTGACAGAAGCAGATGTGACCGATGTGGTAGCAGATGATAATACCTGTTATGTCACTGCGCAGGATACCACGACGGCTGCACCCCAAAAAGATCCTCTGAGCATCCCCGGCTACACCCGGGTGACCGATCCCGTCCTGAATACCGACAAGTATTACCTGATCGTTGCGCAGGACAGCGACGGCAACCTCCATGCCCTCTATCCTGACGCAGTAAGCAAGAATGCTCCCTCAGGTGGTGCGGTTGAAAGTAAAAAGTGCGCCGCAGGTGCCTTTGTGGCAAACCTGACGGTGAACGACAAGACTGTCACCGCCCAGTGGGAAAAGGAAAAAACGACCAATATCCCGATGAATAATCTCTGCTTTACAGTTAGCAAGAACAACGGTAAATATATCTTCAAGGGTGCAAACGGCTTGTATCTGTCTTTGACGGATACTATGCTGTCTCAGAACCCCACCGCTTTTGATGTCTCGGCAAAGTCAGATCAGGAAAGCGATGGCTTCACGATTCGGAATGCAGCCAAGAATCGTTACCTCTACTTCAACAAATCCGGAGATCCCAAGCAGCTTGTGAATGGTACGACTACCTATAACACCAACTTCTGGGGTCCCAGTGTAGAGGGTAAGCTCCCCATCTATCTGTATACCAACGACCACGCAACAACTCCTGTAAATACAGAAGTTCTGAAGCAGTATATCAAATCTGTGAATTTCTACCTGCCTCAGCTTACCGATGAATGCAAAACAACTATGGAAGCAGAGCTTGCTAAGGCTCAGGCTTTAATCGAAAATCCCGATACAAAGCAGTCTCAGGTAGATGCCATGTGCGAAGTCATGAAGAAATTTCTCGTCGAAGGCATTCAGCCGAAGCCAGAGTACCTTGCACCTACTGAAGGACCCAAGGGTACATGTAAAGGCCAGCCCTTCCCTGCAAAGGTCGGCGATTCCCCTTGCGATGTCTATCGGATCCCCGGTATTGTCACCCTTAGTGACGGCACTCTGGTAGCATCCGGTGATGCCCGTTGGAATTACTTCTTTGACGGTAAAAACATTGATACCATAGTTTCTGTGTCTGAGGACAATGGCAAGACCTGGCACTATAATTTCCCCAACTACTTTAACGACAGCACAGATAAGAACACCGAACGTGCCGCTGTGTTTATTGACCCTGTAATTGCACGGGACGATCAGGACACCATCTATGTCGTAGCAGACGCCTACTCAGCCGGAAACTGGACCAAATCTCTGGAAAGAATCACCGGTTATGAAGAAGTAAACGGTCAGCTGCGTCTGGTTCTCTACACAAACCGCAGAGGTCATACCAGCACGAACTGGAATTACTATGTGGGCGATGCTGACAAGGACGGCTTCTCTCCCGTGATTGCCAAGGCTGACGGAAAGACTGCCTACTATGTGGACGGCCGCTTTAACCTGTACAACACAGACAAGAAAGCCATATATTGCAGACAGCTGGACACCGAAAAGTTTGTACAGCAGAATATTTTCTACTACAACGCAGTGGTTCATGCACCTAACGCTTGCTTCCTGTGGCTGGTGACCTCCAAGGACCATGGCAAGACCTGGTCTGACCCCATGCTCCTGAATTCTCAGGTGCGTCGCCGCCCCGCTCGGCATACCTTCTATGGTGTCGGCCCCGGTGCTGGTATTTGCACATCTAACGGCACCCTGATGCTTCCTACTTATGAGTATCCCGGTATGCTGTCCGGATTTGTCTACACCAATGACCACGGTAAGACCTGGAACCGAGCTGGCACTGCCACTCCCGCAGGTACCATGTCCACCGAAAGTTCTCTGGTTGAGATTGACGCTGAGACTGTCCGCCAGTTCTTCCGTGACAGCAAAAATGTTCTCAGCTATACCGACTACAAGTGGGATGGCAAGTCCTGGAATCCCGGTAAAGCCCAGACAGTTCCGGGCGTTGTAAAGTGCAACGATGTCCAGCTTGCAGCGCTCCGCTACTCCAAGCCTCTGGACGATGGCAGAGCTATGATTCTGGTAGCTACCGCCGCACAGAATGGACGAAGAACCGGTAAAATTTATACCCTTGCACTGAACAAGGACGGCTCTATGGAGCTAATCAATACATTGCCCGTCACCGCTCCCGGTGCCTGGTACGCATATTGCAGCCTGACGGAACTGAAGGACGGCACCGCCGGTCTTCTGTATGAGGACAGCTTCAGCCATACAGCCTGCACCATGAAGTTCGTAACTTACACCAGAGAACAGCTTCTGGGTATTGAGACTGTGAATGTCACGCTGGATCTGGACAAGGCTGAAACCGCGCGCTTCCCGGTCAGCAGTGATAGTAAGATCGTAAGCAATACCCCTGTCGGTATTGTGGACGCCAAGCTGGAGCTAAAGACCAACAACGGTAATGGTCACACCGGTACAGACAGCAGCTATACCGGAAAGACGGAACCCCTATCCAGCGCACTCTACGCCTTCAAGAAGAATGGCGATAAGTGGCAAGTCTCTGCCAAGACCGCAGACGGCAAGCAGATCTGGCTTGATCCCGGTGCTTCTAACCAAATGGTAGGTCATCCCTTCGCAAAAGCCGCTGTGGATGCACAGTTTGTGCCCAAGGGCAACGATGGAACCTTTACAATTCAGGGTGAACATCCTGAAAAGGGACATCGCTATCTGGCATTCCTGCTGTCCGGCAGCCGCAGCGAATGCGTGTATGACGTCGGTGGCATTGACATGGGCGAGATTTGCAATTTTAAGTTGTACGCTCCTGTGACCAAGGGGCAGCAGTCCAGCGAGGAAATCCCCGGCTATGTTCAGGTCAAGGAAATCCAAGACGGCAGCTCCTACCTGATTGCTTACAACTACAACAATCAGACCTTTGTAATGCGTCCTTCTGACAGCACCACCGATAAGTATGCACATGTGCTAAAAGTCGTTCCTGCGGAGACAGAGCTGGTTCTCACCCCTGTATCTGCCGGTACCGCTGATGTAGTTGTGGGTAAGACCACTTATCATGTGACTGTCACTACTGATGCTAGCAAGCCTACCGATCCCGTAGAGCCTACTGATCCCGTAGAGCCTACCGTTCCCGTAGAGCCTACCGTTCCTGTAGAGCCTACCGTTCCCGTAGAGCCTACCGTTCCTGTAGAGCCTACCGTTCCTGTAGAGCCTACCGTTCCTGTAGAGCCTACCGTTCCTGTAGAGCCTACCGTTCCCAGTGAGCCGACTACTCCCAGCACTACTGCTCCTGTAAAACCGGATCAGAAGCCCGTCAATCCGACGACAGGTGACCATAGCAATATCCTGCTTTGGATGATGCTTGGCGTCGTGTCCCTGTGCGGAGCCGGTGCGATTCTGTTTTTCATTACGAAAAAAAGAACAGTGACAAGTAAATAAAATAGAAACACCTATTGCGTCCAAATGGCCGCAATAGGTGTTTTTCCTGTCCCGGAGTCCCCAGATGTATGAAAAGCCCGAAAGATCTACACCTTCCATCTTGGACTCAGCATATTCGTCAAAGGATTCAATAGTATCTCCGACGGCATCCGTAAATTGAATTCCCAAATAGTAAATATCTTCGCCTCTCAGAGCCTGAGTCAGGAACATCTTTCCGGCTTCACTTCATCTCACCAACACCTTGATGATCCACCCTCATCCGACCTGAAGTTTCGTCAGCTAAACCATAGCTTTAGCTGACGCAGAGGGAACGGACAGCTTTTGAGAGACGATGATAACAAAAAACAGCAGTCACAAGCGCATCGGCCTGTAACTGCTGTTTTCATTTCAGATAATTACTGTTTTGTAGCTTTAGATCTCGTACCACTTGATCTCGTTGGCTTCCAGATCCAGATTAAAGGAGCCGGAGTCGGTGTAGACCACGGTGGACTGAGGTTCGTAGGTGTTATTGACCACGCAGTACTTGCCGTTCTTAACGAAAGCATGAACTTCCACGTTATAGTTGGTGGAGTACCACTTGTTCAGCTCCTCCTCGCTGTGAGATGCCCACAGGATGGAGCGATACAGCACACGGCTGTTCTCGAAGGAGTAAGGCAGGCCGGAGATATAGACGCTACGGCCTTCGCCGAAGGCGTTGACAGCCATCTGGACTTCCTTATCCTTCTGTACCAGAACCTGAGCGTCAGCCAGAGCATACATATTCTTCTTGCCCTCACCGAAATCAACATCACCCTTGACATCAGCCAGAATGAAGTGACCGCCCTGCTGTACCCAGTTGTACTTGTCATAGTTCAGAGTAAAGCCGGTTTCCTTCTCAACGCCCAGAACGTTGCTCAGCTGCAGGTAGTGGCCCTGATACTGGTGACCGGTAGGCTCACCCACACCGATAAAGCCGCCGCCGTTGTGAACAAAACCACGGATTGCGGTGGAGATGGTGGGATCTTCCCACTCTGCGCCGCCGGTGTGAGCGGTATCGCCGTCACCAACGTTGATGATAACGTCGATAGAATCCAAGATCTTGGGATCCTTGCGAATATCGTCGAAGGAGATGAACTTGACATCAAAGGGAGCACCGGACAGTGCCTCGATGATACCAGCGTAGGAGTAGTTCTGCTTCTGATACAGAGCATGGTGAACCATATGGCAGCCCCAAGCTCTCATCTTGCCCCAACTGTTCAGCACAGCAACGGTCTTGACGCAGTAAGGAGTGGTGCCCTTGATGTTCTCGTACAGCTCACGGAACTCGTTACAGACGGACTCGACATAGTCGATGAACTCAGGGAACTGGATAGCCAGCTTCAGGTATCCGCCGTAGCCAATGCGGTCGATGGGCTTACGCAGGATTGCACGACGGGCAGTAACCCAGTTTTCCTTTGCTTCCTTCACAGGATCGCCGCCCTCGTGGAAGGTATCAGGGAAGAAGTAAGGCAGGAAACGACCCTCGGTGTACTTAACGCCGGGGATATCAGAGATCAGACGCAGGGTGGAGCCGTTACCGACAGAGCCGACAACTGCATCCATGCCGATGGTCTTCCACTCTTCCATGAAAGGCTCCATGCCAATCCAGTGATCGCCCAGGAACATCATGGCTTCCTTGCCCAGCTCGTGGGTGATGTCTACCATTTCCTTAGCCAGCTTGGCAACTTCTCTTCTCTGGAAAGCCTGGAAGTCCTTGAATTCCTTGGTGGGAACTCTGTACTGGTTGTTGTAGTAGCCCTGGTCAACAATGTACTCAGGACGGAACTTATAGCCCACTTCCTTCTCAAACTGCTCCAGAATGTAAGGAGACACAGAAGCAGAATAGCCATACCAGTCAACGAACTTCTCACGCTTCAGCTCATCAAACATCAGGGTAAACTGATGGAAGAAGGTGGTATAGCGGATGACGTTGACATAGGGGTGCTCTGCAATGAACTTACGCAGGCGCTCCATGGTGAACTTGTGGGTCTTGGGCTGACGCACGTCGAAGGTGATCTGGTGCTCAAAATTCTGCCAGTTGTTGGTGACAGCATTGTACATGTGCACAGGGTCCCAAATCAGGTATGCCAGGAAAGCCACAGTGTACTCGTGGAATGCAGCGGGGTTGTGAATCTCCACACAGCCGGTCTCGGCGTTGTAATCCCAAGCTTCGGGATCGATAGGCTCGCCAGTAGTGCGGTCCATGACTTCCCACCAACGCTTGATGTCGTCACGGGTGTTGACTTCCATCAGCTCAGGAGAAATGCCCTTCATCAGCTTAATCTCCAGAGTTCCCTCGGTAGCGGTGTGGAAGCCGGTCATGATATAGCACTGCTGCACTTCGTCGGGGTTAGCCTTTGCCCAGGCGTTGTCCTTACGAGTGGTGTAGTAGGTAGAGTAGATTTTTGCATCCTGCTTCTGCAGTTCTGCAGGGAAATCGGTACCGTCGCAGTCACGAATAGCATCTGCGCCCCAGCGCTTCATGATTTCCAGAGTCTCAGGAACCACGTCCAGGTCGGTGGGGATGGTAACACGACCATAATTCTTATTGCTCATAGTGCTCTCCTTTTATAATATTATTGGAAGGGTTTGTTGTAAATGTACAGGGCAACGATCAGAGATGCCACACCGCCCAGCATCAGCCACAGGCCGTTAAGCTGTCCGGTCATTTTCCAACCGACAAAAACCAGAACCATGCCCAGCACAAAAGTCAGGGCAATCAGAATCACTCGCAGTGCGGGATGATTTTTCCAAAACTGTTGCATAGTTTCACCTTAGCCTTTCAGTCCACCAACGGTCATACCCTTGGTCAGATTCTTCTGCACGCAGATGTAGAGAATCAGAGTAGGAAGCATGACCAGCACCAGACCTGCATACATGGGACCGTAGTTAGCGGCAGACTGCTGTGCCTGCATCAGGTTCAGCAGACCAACAGGCAGGGTCTTGGGGCCGTTAGCGGAATTCATCAGGGTCATGGAAATGATGTACTCATTCCAGAAGGACAGGAAGTTAAACAGAATAACGGTGACGATAGAGGGCTTAGCCATGGGGAAGATGATCTGGAACATGGTCTTGCCATATCCTGCGCCGTCGATGTAGGAAGCTTCCTCAAAATCGTGAGGCAGAGTTGCGAAGTAACCGCTGAGCAGGTAGATGGTAAAAGGCAGTGCGGTTGCCGCATAGACGATTGCCAGAACCGTCAGGTTGTTCTGGAGGAACGGAGCCCCCAGTACCTTCTTGAGCCACACATCACCATCACGCAGCATCAGGAAAATGGGCACAACAATGTAGTTGACATTGATGAACAGACCAGCCATGAATGCAGCGTTCAGGAACTTGACACCCTTAAATTTGAAACGGGACAGGCAGTAGGAAGCAGGCAATGCAACCACCAGAAGGATTGCCAGAGACAAAACTGTGACATAGACGGAGTTCAGCATGTACTCGCCCATTTTTGCAGTTGTCCAAGCTTCCACGAAGTTCTTCCAGTGGAAGGAAGCAGGCAATGTCCAGGGGTTGCCGTAGAATTCGGAGTTCTGCTTCACAGAAGCCATGAACACCCATGCCACAGGCACCAGAATGGAGACAGCCAGCAGAACCAGAACCAGATAAATAAAGACTTTGTACAGCTTTTCACCGGAGGAAGAAGTTTTGATTTTTTCCATATTGCAACCTCCTTAGAATTCCAGAACTTCACGCTTGGTGGCCTTATTCACCAGTGCGGACAGTGCAAAGGAGAACAGGAAAATCACCACACCGATTGCCATAGAGTAGCCGTAAAGACCGGCATCCTTCTGACCGTACATATAGCTCAGTGCCACTTCGGAAGCACCGTTGGGGCCGCCGGCAGTCATGGCCTTAACGAACAGGAAAGCCATATTGATGGTAGAAATGATGAAGAATGTCAGAGTCGTGCGAATGTTAGTCCAGATCAGAGGAATGGTGATCTGGAAGAACTGGGTCAGGCGGCTGGCACCATCCAGACCTGCACTCTCGTAGAGGCTTGCAGGGACGCTGGACATAGAAGCCATATACATGACCATGTAGTAACCGATAGCCTGCCAGATCATAGCGATGACAATACTGGTCATGACCAGCTTCTGACCCTTCCACAGGATGGGGTCGGTCATATCGGTAAAGAGGCCAATGATGCTGTTAAGCATACCGTTTTCGGGCTTATAAATTGCGGAGAAAATACCGGCAATAACAACAATGGACAGAATATTAGGGATATAAAACACAATCCGGAAGAAACTCTGTCCCTTGATTTTTTCACGAGTCAAAATTGCAGCGAATGTCACTGCAAAACCAAACGTGATGACTGTAACCACAACCACCAGCATAATGGTATTCTGCATAGATCGGATAAACTGAGCATCCTTCAGCAGCGTCTTAAAGTTTTCAAATGCCACGAAGGTTTCTGTGGGAGAATAGGCGCCCCTCTTGAACAGGGACATACGGAAAACATTCAATGTAGGCAGAACCATGAACACAGTGAACAGAATCACTGCAGGAGCGACGCATAGCGTAATAAAACCGCTGCGCCCAATGCTCTTTTTCATATAAATGCCGCTCCTTTCAAAATAAGAGGATAGAGACGATACAGAAAAAAAGGGATTTGACCTTTGGAATTGGGAACAACACCGGGTCAAACCCCTATTGGCCGGCCCCCGAAATTCCGACAGCAGCCATAGCCGCTGTCGGAATCGGAGAGAGACGATGTAAACTTACTTCAGGTTAGCACGCATCTGATCGCTGACGGGCTTGATGTTCTCCAGCCACTGCTCAACAGTCAGCTCACCGGAAACCAGAGAGTTGATGGGGTCAAAGAACACCTTAGCAACCTCAACGCCGGGAATAGACTCAAATGCAGCAAAGTTACCCATAGCGGACTTAGCGCCGTTGTCATAGATGGAGTAGAACATCTTGTTGTCGCCTTCCAGCATATCGGCAATGCCGACAACAGGCTGAATAGCGGGAGCGGGCTCGCCCTTCTCGTTCTTAGCGTTAGCAAAGATTTCGCAAGCCTTGTCGGAGTACAGGAAAGCGATGAACTGCTTAGCAGCATCGACGTTCTTTGCACCGGCAGGAATCCAAGCCTGCTCGAACCAGCAGTAGGAGTAACGGTCGCCGTCCTTGGTAGCTGCAGGCAGAGCAGTCATGCCCCACTTGAAGCCCTCAGCACGAGGAGCTGCTGCCATCTCGCCAACGATCCAGGTGCCGTTGGGCATGAACAGAGCCTTGTTGTCCAGAACCAGCTGCTGGTTCATGGTGAAGTCCTGATTGTTAGCCTGTGCAGGAGTGATGGGGTTGGTGTAAGAAGCCAGCTTGCCCAGAATGTCGAAGCAGGTCTTAGCTTCCTCAGTCTCCCAAATGCCCTCAGCGTAGTGAGTAGCCTTGTCGAAGAACTCGGGGCCGCCGACGGTGTACATCAGAGCGTACAGGAAGGTGTCGAAGTAACCAGCGGTGGGGTAGGTGAACAGGTAGATACCCTCAGCCATAGCCTTATCGCCCAGTTCCCACATCTCATCCCAAGTGGTAGGAACTTCCCAGCCCTTTTCCTCGAACAGACCTGCGTTGTAGAACAGACCGCAGGGGCCGTAGAACATAGGAGCCAGATAGGTCTTGCCGTCGCCGTAGGGGTTGGTCAGAGAAGTCTCGGTGAAGCCACCGGCGATCTTCTCGGAAACCAGCTTCTCTTCGCCGGGAACCTTCATGGACAGAACATCGGTGATTTCAGCGATGTTGTTGTCCTTGATGAACTGCTCGGTCAGACCAGCGGGACGACCGGTAGCCAGATGGATAACATCGGGGTACTCACCGCCCTGCATAGCAGCTCCAATAGTGTCTTCCAGATTCTTGTTGGTGGTCAGCTTGACCTTGATGCCAGTCTGCTCCTCGAAAGCCTTGCAGACATCCTGCCAGCACTGAGAGCCGTAAGCGGTCTCGATAGCTGCAACAGAGATGGTAGTGCCATCTTCAGCTGCATCCTTCTTGCCACAGCCGGCAAACAGGCCCATGAGCATCACGCAAGCCAGAAGCAATGCAATGATTTTCTTCATAGTTTTTTCCTCCATTGTGTTTGTTTTTTGGAACGTCTGCCCTAACGCAGATGTTCCTTTACATCCAAGTATAGCAGAATTGCCGACACAATCCAAGTATATCCTTGCTTCATTATTTATTGATATTGCTATCTTTTCATTTTTTTCAGAATAAAAATCCATTTTCTTACAGTTCTGTGTTGTATGCTCCACCAATATTAGCCGGATTACCCGTAAAATACTATTGCTAATGCACAAGGGTCATAAAAACCAAGACCTTTACGGCCCATTCATTAGAGTAAATGCTACCGCAATTTTATTACATTGCCTAAAACCTGTTATATTCATCTTTTCAAACAGGGAAATTTCGTGTAGAATAAAGGAGTAACTATGAATTTCACAGAAACGGAGGGATGTCTCTATGAGCAACAAACGATATCTTCTGCCCGTTAATCTGCGTGATGCCGGAGCAGGTCATTTTCAGGAACTTCTTCCAGAATTACAGTTTTTATATACCCCTATGCCTCACGATGAGCAGGACACACCTCTGGACGCACGTCTGCTGTACGTCAGTACTGCAAAATATGAACGTGACTGGCACAGCTCTACCCATGCCCACACCTTCTCCGAGCTGTTTTATGTCACCGGTGGCAAGGGACATTTCATGGCCAGAGGTAAGAAGTTCTCAATTGAAAAGAACCATCTGGTCATCATCAACCCTCAAGTCGATCACACAGAATTCTCCTCCGAGGACGAACCTCTGGAATACATCGTGCTGGGCATTGAAGGCCTTCAGTTTGCCCCGTCCGATGAACGTGCAGAGGATGCCGGTATCATTCACTTTACCCAGACCCAAAATAAAACTGCTTTATATCTGGAGGCTCTGCGGGAAGAAGTTCAAAACACCCGCATCGGCTATGAAGCCGTCTGCCAAAATCTGCTTAATATTATTCTGATTCTGATTCTGCGGCACGAGGAGATCAAACTCTCCATCACCGCCTCCAACAATATCAGCATGGCCTGTGCCGAAGTCAAGGATTACATTGACACCCATTTTAAGGAGCCTCTTTCTCTGGAAATTCTGGCTGAACACGCTCACCAGAATAAGTTCTATATTGCCCACACCTTTAAGAATGCCTATGGTATGTCTCCTATCAAGTACCTGATGAACCGTCGCGTACAGGAAAGTAAATATCTGCTGGATGAAACAGACGTGGCTATCGGTCAAATTGCCTCCATCACCGGATTTTCTTCCGCCAGCCACTTTTGTCAGGCCTTCCGACGCATTACAGGCACTACAGCCATCGAATACCGCAAAAAAACACGAAGTCAGCAAGATCCTTCAAGGAGTTAGATATGGTAAAAGAATTAATGCACGACCCTATTTTTCTGGCTAAAAAATCCTATCCCGCTGTCAGGGAGGATCTCCAGACAGCGCAGGATCTGCTGGATACCTTGTCCGCCCACAAAGAGACCTGCGTAGGCATGGCCGCCAACATGATTGGCGTATCCAAGCGGATCATTGCCTTTGATAACCAGGGTTCCAATATGATTATGCTAAATCCAGAAATCGTCAAATGCTCTGAGCCGTACGATACAGAGGAATCCTGCCTATCCCTGTTGGGCGGTCCCCGGAAAACAAAACGGTTTCAGAAAATCAAAGTTCAGTACGAAACGCTGGACTTTCAGACCCGATTAAAAACCTTTACCGGCTGGACGGCCCAGATCATCCAGCACGAAATTGACCACTGCAACGGAATTTTGATCTAAAAATGGGTGACTGAATACAGTCACCCATTTTTGTATTGTATTTTATTTTTCCGGCTCCATGCCGCAGGCGGTAATGCGCTTTCGCAGCCATGCTCCCCGCAGATAAACGATGAAGAAAACAGCAGAAGCAAGCACCCAGGAAATAGGATAGGCCAGGCACAGCATCTGCAGCGTATGGACACGGCTGACAAGAATGATGATCCACAGCACACGAAACACGCACACGCAGCTGCAAGTGATCACAGTAGGTATTACGGAGTAGCCCACGCCACGCATGGTTCCCGCAAAAACCTCCACAGGCATGAAGATGGCGTTAAAAGGTATGATCCACATCATAACCTGAGCTCCAACTCGAATAACATCTCCATCCGTGGTGTAAATTCCAAGAATCGGCTCACGAAGTACCAGCAGCAGGGTGCTGATAAGTGCTGTCAGAGACACACTCATGCCCATACACACCCACACGCTCTGGCGGATTCTTTTATATTTCTGGGCACCGAAGTTCTGTCCAACAAAAGTCGTGACAGCCACACCAAATGCACCGGAAATCATCCATGTGATCGCATCGGTTTTGAGATAAGCCGTCCACGCAGCAATGGTCACGTCGCCAAAGGAATTGACGCCGGACTGAATGAGAACATTGGATAGATCAAAGGTAATAAACTGTAAGCCAGCCGGAACACCCACCAAAAGAATGTTTTTCAGCAGCTTTCCCTTCAGGCACAGCATGGCAGGATTCAGTCGGATATCCTCCGGAATGCGCCGCAGCACCGAAATCACCAGCACCGCACTGACAATCTGGGATACAACTGTGGCAACAGCCGCACCGGCAACACCCATGCCAAGCACCTTGACGCACAGAATATCCATGGCGATATTTACAAGGCAGGCAGCAATCAGGAAGATCATCGGGCGTTTGGAGTCGCCCATGGCTCTTAAAATGCCGGAACCCATGTTATAGACCATAGAAGCAATAGCACCTGCAAAATAAATTCTGACGTAGCGCACTGCATCGTGCATACAGTTTTCAGGTGTGTGCGTCCACTGTAAGATCTTCGGTCCTACCGTAATACCCACAAAAGTGACAATCAGACCCAGAATCAGGGACAGCGCTACACCGGTATGAAGTGCATCATTGACACCCTTGCGGTCATTTGCGCCAAAGAACTGAGACAAAATCACCGTTGCACCAGTGCTAAGACCGATAAAAAAACCGTTGATCAGATTAATCAAGGCGGCGGTGGAGCCCACAGCCGCTAATGCCTGTGTACCCGCAACACGGCCTACAATGATAGTATCAACGGTGTTATACATCTGTTGGAAGAAAGTACCCATCAGGATGGGAAAGAAAAAGATCAGCAGCTGTTTCCAAATCACGCCCTCGGTGATTTGCTGCGCTGCAAGCTTACGTTGCATGTATCAAGACCCCTTATAGAATATCAAGCGAATTCTACCACGGAAAAAGGTAGTTGTCTATGACTTATGGAGAAAAATTATGAATAATTTTCGACCGACAGGCAGGGGCCAAATCCGTCATAGTTTGTTTTCTATCGTAATGGCAACTTGATTTATAAGTTGAAAATGATTTCACCGCCTTATATAATGACTGTAGTCAACATAATTCAGGGGGGATTTCATTATGCAAGCATCAAGCACAGCCAAAATACACAATATGGTCTATATTTCCATGTTTGCCGTCATCATTGCTGCGTGCTCCTGGATTTCCGTTCCCGCTGCAGTTCCTTTTACCATGCAGACATTCGCCGTATTTACAGCTGTCGGTATGCTGGGTGGAAAACGTGGCAGTGCGGCCGTTTTAGTATACCTGCTGCTGGGAATGTTCGGAGCACCGGTTTTTGCCGGATTTTCCGGCGGTCTCGGATATCTGATGGGCAATACCGGTGGCTATATCATCGGTTTCCTCCTGTCAGCTCTTGTAATGTGGGGTGCTGAGTCTCTGCTGGGCAAGAAAACATGGGTTCTGGCACTTTCTATGGTTGCAGGTCTTTGGGTGTGCTATCTGTTCGGCACGGTTTGGTTTATGACCGTTTATGCCAAAAATTCCGGCGCAATCGGCGTTTGGACTGCGCTGAGCTGGTGCGTCATTCCCTACATCATTCCCGACCTGTTAAAAATCGGGCTAGCTCTTACGATTTGCAAGAAGCTGTCTTTCATTATAAAGCCTGTATAACATACGAATCGCACAGCAGGTGCGCTTTTGGTGTAAAATTGATACTTAATGAAAAATTAAAAATAAATTATGTCACCTTTCCTTGTTTTTTGTCGTCTGTATATTAGAACAAAACAGGTGGTGTGTCTGGTCTCCCCAAATCTCTCCTTGTTTCATTCCCGCAGATTGGTTTCTGTTGATCCTCACGGAAATCGGAACCGCTCTGGTACGTGCTCTCCCGGATCTCCTGATCCAACTCTATACTTAAATGCGAGGTCATTATTATGAAAAAAACACGCTCTTCTCTCCTGATTGCCGCATCCCTGCTGGTTATGACCGTTTCTCTTACCGGTTGCGGAGGCAACAAAGGCAACGCCCCCACAGATTCCAAAGCTCCCACTGTGACAATTGCTGTAACCGATACAGCTGTCACCGTCCCGATGGAAACAAAGGCTCCCATTGAAAGCAAGCCTGCTCCCACCACAACACAGGCTCCTGCCGAATCCAAGCCCGCTCCCACCGAAGCAAAGGAGCCTGTTGATCCTGTTTCCTTTGATGACACACTTTTCATCGGCGACTCCAGAACTGTCGGACTGATGGATTTCGGCAAGCTGAAGGGCGATTTCTTCTGCAATGTGGGCATGAGCGTTTATAACATCAACAGCAAAGTTGCCTCCGTCCCTAACGTTGGTAAGCTGACACTGAACGAGCTTCTGGACAACAAGGACTATGGCAAAATTTACATCATGCTTGGCATTAACGAAATTGGTTATGATATCGATAAAACCGTTGGCAAATATGAAAGCCTGGTGAAACAGGTTCGTGAGAAGGAACCCAATGCAACCATTTTCATCATGGCAAACATCCATGTCTCCCAGAAGAAGTCCGACGAGCATAAATACCTGAAAAACGATTCTCTGAACCGTCTGAACAAGCTGATTTCTCAGCTGGCCACCGGCGACAACATGTATTTCCTGAACCCCAATACCGTCTATGACGATGCAAACGGTGCACTCGATGCCAAGTATACCCCCGACGGCGTTCACTTCCATCCTCAGTACTATGTTGAATTTGGAAACTGGCTTGCCACCGAGTCCGCACGTGTAATGAAGAAAGGATAACTTGTGGAATTAAAAGCGGATTTTTGTGAAAATATCAGACTTTGCGAAAATGCAATGTATGTGCTGGCATTCTCTATCCTCAAAAATGAGGACGATGCTGCCGATGCCATCAGTGAATCGATTTTGAAGGCTTACTGTAATATCGACCAGCTGAAGGACCAGCGTGCATTTAAGCCATGGCTGCTTAAAATTCTTCACCACACCTGTGTGGAGATGATTCGCAAAAATCCCACCACAGTTGATATTGAAGACCAATACGACCTGGCAGATCATGCCTCCAGCCGGGATCTATCCACCAAGTTGGTATTGAGCGATGCCGTCCAAAAGCTACCGCAGCCCTACCGAACCGCTGTAACACTGTACTATTATGAGAATTTGACCATTTCGGACATCTCCAAAATTACCGGCGGATCTGTAACAGCTGTAAAAAAGCAGCTTTCGAGAGCAAGAGAAATGCTTCGTACATCTTTGAACAAGGAGGATTTTTTCTGATGGATCAATTTGATGAACAGCTGCGCCAAATGGCAGCTGCGGAAAACATTGCAATATCCGAGCATGCCAAAAAGAGGCTGGAAGATACGCTATCGGTGCTGCCCGCAAAAGGGCTCAAGCTGCCCCGACTGCGAATTCTCCCCCGTATCGCCGCAACCGCTGCGTGTCTGGTATTCATCACGATGTTTCTTCTGCCCAACATCAGTGTGGCCTACGCCCACACCATGCAGCAAATTCCTGTGATCGGTAATTTGATCCGTATCGTTACCATTCGCAATTATCTTTATTCCGACCCCTATCACCAAATGGACATTCGTGTCCCCAATGTTTCTGATCCTTCCGGCGGAAATGGCAGCAATCTCATTAATCAGGATGTAGACACGCTAACCTCGGAACTGATGAACCAGTTTTATGAAGAACTGGAAGCAGTGGGCGATCAGGGATACGGCTCTGTTTATGTCAATTACCATGTCCTGCGTAACACCAACCGGTGGTTTACCCTGAAACTGTGCGTTGATACGATCTCAGCAAGCGGAAACAGCTACTCCCGATACTACAATATAGACAGACATACCGGAGAAATTGTTCACCTTGCAGATCTGTTCAGTACGCCTGATTTTAGCGATGTCATTACAGCAAACATCAAAAAGCAAATGTATCAGCAAATGCAGGAGAATCCGAATACCATTTACTGGATTGACAAGGAAGATTTCGGAATTGATTTCTCCGCAGTCAGCGATAACCACAATTTCTACTTTAACGATGACGGAAATCTGGTGATTCCCTTCGATCAATACGAGGTTGCTCCCGGTTCTATGGGAAGCCCCCAATTCACCATTCAGATGAAAGATATTCAGGATATTTTGAAAGACGAATACAAAGACATTCATTGCTAAATGGCAAAAATCCGGGACGATTTCAAGGAATCGCCCCGGATTTTTCAGCACTTTTTATGAATTTGTAATAGCAATTTTGATAACCCCATCCAGTCTGTTTTCGAAGATGTGGTAAGCCTGTTCGATATCCTTCAGCGGATAGACATGGGTAATCAGCGGTGTGGTGTCGATTTTTCCCGCCGCAATAAGTGACAGAATTTCTTCGCAGTCACAGCCATCTACGCCGCCGGTTTTGAAGGTAAGATTTTTACCGTACATATCCGGAAGGGGCAGCACCTGCCCTTCGTCGTACAGTGCAACCACGGTCACAATCGCATTTGGGCGGGCACACATCCATGCCAGCCGGAAGGTATCCCGTGCACCTGCCACCTCCAGCACCACGTCAGCACCGCCATGGTCACTATGCTCTGAGACAAATTCCTCACACGCCTCAGGCGAAACAAGCAGCACCTCAGGATAGTGCTCCCGGACAAACTGAATCCTCGCCGGGTCCTTCTCACAGACGATAATGCGCTTCGGGTGCTTCAGCATCACACACAGCAAGGTACAGATTCCCGTCGGCCCGGCACCAATAATGAGCACCGTATCCTCTTCGGTAATTTCAGAAATTCTGGCCGCCCAGAATCCCGTCGCCAGAATGTCACCTGTAAACAGAGCCTGTTCATCAGTGACGGTATCCGGGATTTTATTCAGGCCCTGATCGGCATAGGGCACACGGACAAACTCCGCCTGTCCGCCGTCAATCCGGCATCCCAGCGCCCAGCCTCCGTTGGGGTCGGTACAGTTATTTACAAATCCATGCTGACAGAAGAAACACTCACCGCAATAAGTCTCCACATTCACCGTCACCCGATCTCCGGGCTTGACGGTTGTAACAGCAGCACCCACCTGCTCCACAATGCCTACCATCTCGTGTCCTACGGTAATACCGGGGACTGCCCGGGGCACCGACCCGTGCTTGATGTGCAGATCACTGGTGCAGATACTGCTCAGGGTGACCCGAACAATCGCATCCCGGGGGTTCTGCAATTGAGGTTTTGGTTTCTCTCGTAACTCAAATTTACCCCGGTCAACATATGTCAGACTACGCATTTTTAAGCCCTCCTTTATTTGAAACCAGTATAACGCACTTGCTCCAAAAAAGCTATTCATATCTTACGAGAGAAGTAAAGCCACCGACAGTGTCGGTGGCTTTGCTATATATCATTAGTTGATCTTAATGGTTTCCCACAGGGTATTGACATAATCCAGCATGTCCTGATCCAGATTGCGATAAGCATAGGTGTTATACAGCTTAGAGAAGTCACCGATCTCAGGATACAGAATTTCCATAGTCTCCTCACCCAGAGCCTCAATGTAGCCCTTGTTTTCATAAACCTGACGGTTGGGAGAAGCATAGTAGATATACTCAGCGTTCGCAACGCCTGCTTCCTCGGAGAGCATGTAGTTGATGAAGATTTCAGCCAGCTCCTTGTTCTTTGCACAGGTGGGGATGCACATTGCATCGACAAAGACATTGGTAGGCTCAGGATAGTAGAACTTGAGGTCTACATTGTCAGCCTGTGCGTCTCTCATGGTGAAGAAGTCGCCTGCGTAGTAAGAACCGATGGCGGCCTCGCCGGACTGCATCATGTTGAAGATCTCATCCATTACCAGGCCGTAAACCAGAGGACGCTGTGCCTGCAATTCCTTGCAAGCGGTATCCCACACGCTCTTATCAGTGGAGTTGACATCCAAGCCCAGCTTGTACATAGCAGTACCGAAAGCATCACGGGAGTTGTTATACTGCAGGATCTGGTTTGCGTACTTCTCGTTCCACATCAGATCCCAGCCGCCTACATCAGCCTCATCTACCACATTGGCGTTGTAGATAACACCAACGATACCATAGGTATAAGGAACGGAGTACTTGTTCTCTTCATCGTAGTACAGGCCCTTGAAAGAGTCGTCAATGTACTGATAGTTGGGAATGTTCTCGAAATTCAGAGGCTGCAGCAGATTTTCCTTGGCCATACGAGCAATCATGTAGTCAGAAGGAATGATGACATCGTAGCTCACAGCACCGCTGGAAATCTTGTTGTACATATCCTCATTGGAAGCGTAGGTGGTGTAGTTGACGGTGATGGGAGTGCCGTAGGTCTTTTCATACCACTTCTCGAATTCCTTGATGGTATCAAAGCTGCCTTCGCTGCCATCAGAAATATATTCACCCCAGTTGTAGACATTCAGGGTCAGCTTGTCGCTGCCGCAGCCGGTCAGGCACAGTGCCAAAACCATGGTCAGCATCGCACAAAGAATCGCAAATTTCTTGTTCATTGTAGATCCTCCGAAATAGAATAATTCTAAACAGGTCAGTTTTTAGCCCGCTTGTTCTGTTTTCTCTTCTGACGCAGCTTGCGGCTGTCCTCGTTGTCCACAAGGTTGCTCAGCAGCAGCAAAGACATGGTCACAAAGAAGATAATGGTGGCCAGTGCATACATTTTAGGCGTGACCACTTTCTTTGTCATGCTGTAAATCCGAATGGGTAGGGTTTCAAAACCTGTACCAGACGTGAAGTAACTGATAACAAAGTCGTCGAGAGACAGAGTAAATGCCATAATTGCACCGGTGATAATACCGGGCAGCATCTCCGGCAATTCTACCTTAAAGAACGCACGCATCGGTGTGCAGCCCAAATCCATGGCTGCTTCCGGGAGAGACTTGTCCATCTGCTGCAGCTTGGGCAGCACCTGCAAAATCACGTAAGGCAGGCAGAAAGTGACATGGGCAATCAGCATGGTCCAAAAGCTCAGGCTGGCAGTGGAGCCGAAGAGTCTGCCCACAAACACAAACATCAGCATCAGAGAAATACCGGTGATGATGTCGGGATTTGTCATAGGGATATCGGTAACGGTATTGAGTGCTGCCCGATACCAGCGAGAACGGATTTTGTCGATTCCCAGTGCCGCAGCGGTGCCCATCACCGTGGAGATAGCCGTTGCACTGGCAGCCAGCAGCAGCGTATTACGCAGTGCTTCCAGTGTGTTGCGGTCATTCATCAATTCCTCATACCACTTCAAAGAGAATCCGGAAAAGACCGAAAGGCTCTTTGTTTCGTTAAAGGAGAAAATCAACAGCACCACAATCGGTGCAAACAAAAACGCAAATATAAGCGCACTATATATTTTGGCAGATAATTTCACCTTATTCACCTCCGTACACATAGCGAGCCGTCACATACTTGACCAAAGCCATGGCAACCAGCAGAATCAGCATCAGAATAAATGCAATGGCAGCAGCAAAATGGAAGTTGCCGGCCACATACTGACCCTCAATGGCATCACCGATCAGGAAGAACTTGCCGTTGCCCAACTTCTGGGAGATATAGAAGGTACTGATGGACGGAATCAGCACCATGGTAACGCCGGAGATCACACCGGGCAGGCTGAGCGGGAAAATAACCCGGCGCAGCACAGACACGCTGCCACAGCCCAGATCTCTGGCTGCTTCCAGGAGCTTGAGGTCCATCTTCGCCATAATGGAGTAGATCGGCAGCACCATATAAGGGAAGTAGTCATAGACCATACCGATGATAACCGCTGTTTCCGTGCCGATGATGTGCAGTTTTCCCAAGCCGAAAACGCCCAGAATGCTGTTCAGAATACCTGTATCCTGCAAAATGGTCATCCATGCGTAGGTACGGATCAGGAAGTTCATCCACATGGGAATCATAATCAGGGTCATCATGGTTTTCTGGGTGCGTTCGCTGGCGCGTGCCATGATATAGGCCATGGGATAGCCCAGCAGCAGACAGATCGCAGTGGAAATTACCGCCAGCTTGACAGAGCGCATGAAGATCAGCAGGTAGGTCCTCACCTCTGTCATGGTACCATCGTCATTTTTAACACTGCTGGTGGCAGTGAAAAAACGGGTGATATTTTCCGTGGTAAAGTTAAAGTTATTGTCCGTAAATGCGTAATACGCCACAAAAATCAACGGAACAATCACAAACAGCACCGCCCAGATGGTATAGGGTGCCAAAGCGGCGTGATAGCTGTTTGATTTATTCTTTTTCAGCTCATTTCCTTTCATACCTCGGAGTCACCCCCCAGGTCATTCTGTTCCTCCTCGATGGCTGCTTCTTCCTCTTCGATGGTCAGTTCTTCCACTTCATCAGAGAAGCAGGAGTAGTCACCGAATGTGCCGGAATACTCGGACTTCTTCATAATGTGGATAGCGTCGGGATCCAGGGTCATGCCGATATGCTCACCCTCTCCCACAAAATCCGTGGTCTGGATCATCCACTTGAAGCCCTGAATGTCCACAATGATTTCATAGTGAACACCCATGAAGGTAACAGAGGTAACAGTACCCTGAAGCATACCCTTTTCAGGAGGCACAATGTCCACATCCTCAGGACGCACCACCACATCAACAGCCTCATTCTTACCGAAGCCGGTATCCAGACACTCGAAGGTATGACCAGCAAAACGAACCTTGTAGTCTGCCAGCATGACACCATCGACAATGTTACTTTCACCGATAAAATCGGCAACAAATGCATTTTTCGGTTCGTTATAAATATCGGTGGGTGTACCGATCTGCTGAATCTTACCCTCGTTCATAACCACGATGGTATCAGACATAGACAAAGCCTCTTCCTGATCGTGGGTCACGAAAATAAAGGTAATTCCGGTGCTTTTCTGGATTTTCTTCAATTCCTGCTGCATATCCTTACGCAGCTTCAGGTCAAGAGCACCCAAAGGCTCGTCCAGCAGCAGGACCTTGGGGTGGCTAATCAGCGCACGGGCAATGGCAACACGCTGCTGCTGACCACCGGACAGGCTGGTGACACGGCGATCGGCAAAATTGGACAGCATAACAAGAGACAGCATCTCTCTGACCTTCTCGTCAATCTCCTTCTTGGGCACCTTCTTCTCCCGCAGAGGGAATGCTACATTTTCATAAACATTCAAATGAGGGAACAGGGCATACTTCTGAAACACAGTATTGATGTTTCGCTTGTGGGGAGGGACATCGTTAATCCGCTTTCCCATAAAAATCACATCGCCTTCATCAGGCTGGGTAAAACCGCCGATCATCCGCAGGGTTGTAGTCTTGCCGCAGCCGGACGGTCCCAAAAGGGTAATAAATTCATTATCACGGATATACAGGCTGATGTCATCGAGGATTTTTTCACCATCGAAGGACTTAGAGATATTCTTCAGTTCAATAAGCTTGTTCATATTATCTCTCCTATTTCTACAACAGATTATGCTCAATTCCTTAAAAATAAACAAAAAGTGGCATGCCGCATTTGCAGCATGCCACTTGTAGTCGCAATGGAACGACATATTCCGCATACAGAAGTACACAACTTCTCCTATACGAAATTGCGTTGAATCACAATGGAGTCAGAGTCTATATAGCAAAGATTACTTTTACTACTCTTATTGACCATTTCACAAGTATATGCCACGGGGCACTGGTTTATAGTAACCAACTTATAAAACTGAGCTTTTAACTCAATCAATAAGGCAACAGAAGTTGCCAACCGCACCAGCGGTTTTCGGCATTCGACCCGGCTGTCCGTATGGCCTTAGCCGATGAAGCATCGGCGGTCGTATCTTGCTTTGGAAAGACTATTCCCAAGTGAGACATATCGATTTTATCAGCATATGTTCAATCTGTCAATCTTTTTTTCGTCAGATTCCCTGATTTTTTTCACACTATTCTGGTAATCTACCCTATCGATTGGCTAGATTTCTGCATGCAGAAGCCAGCGCACTGAGGGTCGAGCACGACATCATCGTGCACACAGACGAAAAAGCGGTAGCACTTTTCAGGTGCTGCCAGCGGCTTTCCGGGATGGGATTGAGCCATATCACCCGGCCTGCCAGACGTTTTGCCTCCAGCAATGTCCGGATTGCTCTTTGCTGATCGACAGTTTTGGTGTCCGAAAGAATCAACAGCGTTGTCGAATCGTTTAGCACCGGCGGCTGCATCAGGCAGATTTTTTCTAACGCCGTTCCCAGATCTGTACCCCTGCCGTATGCGCCGGATTCCTTCACATAGCTGCGGAATAGATCCATATTTTGCAGACTAAAGGCATCCGCTTCCACCAGATCCTCTGAAAACAAATATACCCGGGAGCTTTCAGAAACACTGTTCAACGACTGGATAAAGCGCAGGGCAAATTCCGAAAACTGGACCATAGAGCCAGAAACATCACACAAAATCACCAAATGCTTTTTTCGCTGACGCTTTTTCTTGTAGTGCAGACGATAGAAGCTTCCGCCGGTTTCCAGTCCCTTTCGGATGGTGCGGCGAAAATCCAGCTTGGTTGCTCGGCCTGCATTTTTTCGTTTGGCGGACAGTTCCCCATTGATCTGCCGGGAGATAGTCTGAATAATGGAAATTGCCTTAGGGATTTCCGTGTCCTTAAACTGGGAAATATCCCGGTACAAAATACCGACCTCCGGGTCCAGATTGCCACAGCCAACTGCCGCATCCTCCATCTTCATCTGCTGCTCCAGCAGCGTTTTGGTAAAGACGGAATGGATGAAATTAGAATAGAGATCCGGGTTTCGTCCGGCTCCATCCTTGTATTTGTCCATAAATTCCCGAAGCTTTTCCCGCACGTCCTCCGGCATGGTGGCGTATACTTCTCGCTGACCATCATTCAAATCCATAGGCTGGCCGTTGAGATTAAGATCCCGGTCTGCCTGTTCTCTACCCTGCTGTATCCGGGATTCCTGCTGCATCTGCTCCTGTGCCTGCCGGAGCATCGCCTCCTCCGAAATGAAAAATCCATCAAATACACGGTCAAAAATCCCCTGTTCCTCTCTGGATTTTGCATATACGGTGCAAAGTGCGGTCTTTACCTGCGCCCGATCTTCCAGTCCCAGTGCAATGAGCACCTTACAGGCATCTGCCGTTTCCTGAGAGGTGACAGGCAGGCCTTCCAATCGGAGCATCCGGGAAAATGTGGAAATTTTCTCCACATAGGCCCCAGGCTCAGTCATGATGATGTCCTCCGCAGTGACCGCCGCAATTGCAGCTGTGTCCTGCCTGTAATTGATCGGTCTCCATTTCTTCCACAATTGCCAGATCTTCGCTGTTTTTCAGCACAAATCCAGCGGTACGACGCAGCGCATCAGGAGTCAGCTCCCGAATTCCCAATGCATCCAGTGCCGCCGCCCAGTCCAAGGCTTCCGCAATGGAGGGCTTTTTTAAGATGGCTTCATTGCTGCGGAGCTTCTGCACAGCTACCGCTACCTGAGCGCACAGGCGGTCATCCACATGAGGAAGCTTGGCTCTCAGAATCGCCAGTTCCTTTTCCACGTCAGGGTACTGAATATACAGGTAAGCGCAACGACGGCGCAGTGCCTCTGACAACGGTCTTGCCCGGTTGGAGGTCAGCACCACAAAAGGAATGGTCTTTGCCTTAATTGTTCCCACTTCCGGGATGGAAACCTGCATATCCGACAGCAGTTCCAGCAAAAATGCCTCAAATTCTTCGTCTGCCTTATCAATTTCATCAATCAGCAGCACCACAGGCTTATCAGAGCGAATGGATTGCAGCAGCGGACGTTCCAGCAGATATTCCTCGCTGAACAGACTCCGGGTCAGCTCGTCGCTGTCCTTGGTGCCCATGTTGACCTGAATGGACAGCAGCTGCTTCTGATAGTTCCACTCATAGAGAGCCTTACTCTCATCCAGCCCCTCGTAACACTGCATCCGCACCAGTTCCCGGTCTAAAGCGTGGGCCATAACTTTTGCAATCTCCGTTTTGCCGACACCGGCAGCTCCTTCAATCAACAGGGGTCTCCCCAGCTGCAATGCCACCGTCAGTACGGTTGCCAGCGTATCATCATAGATATAATGGGATTCGTCCATCTTTTTCTTTAATTCTTCCAAATTCATATGGGCACATCCTTTCCATTTTTCTGTATTATACCAAAATACCACTTCCGATTCAACAAAAAACAGCGTGACCGTTGGACAACGTTCTATAAGGGATGTATTTTGAACCCCTATACAATTTAAAATTTGTTCTTTTGGCAGGGCAGCTGTGTTTCAGCACGGCTGCCTTTTTCTGTTATACGACCTCATATCCCGCGCTCTAACCGCAGCAATGCCTGAAATATGCCCTCTTCAACATCCGCCAATGATCGTGCCGCCGAATGCACGATCTTTCCGCTGCTTTCATTTTTAGCTATTTTAGAATCAATATCTAAAGCCCTTTTTAGTCTTTTTGTACAAAAGCGAAAAGTTTTTTTGTCTAATAAATCTATTGAAATATTTTTCAACGGCATCTACAATATAGGGTATACAAAAGAACGCACGTAATCACGTGATTATTTGGTTCTTTTGTATATGTTTTATGAAGGGAACACTATATTGTGTTCCCTTTTATTAAGAAAAGGGAGGATATATTTTTGATGAAGCGAACACTCAGTCTGTTGCTGTCGCTGTCCATCGTATTTACCCTGGCAATGCCGGCCTTTGCACAAGAACCGGTCAGTACAGCAAGCGAACCGCCTGCAATCACGCAGGAAGCCACCAGCATTCCCGAGGCAACCGCTGCCTCCGAGGAAACCACTGCTCCTGAGGAAACCACTGCTCCTGAGGAAACCACCACTGCCCCCGCAGAGGAGGCAGTCGATTCCGAAGCAGACAATCGAACTCTGGCAGTAAAACCCGTCGTCGCTCCTGCCATTCCCGGCTACACTCTGGTAACCACCACCGAGCTGAGCGCAGACAAGTATTACCTGATTGTTGGTTTGGACAGCAACGGCAATGCTTACGCCCTGTATGCCGATTCCACGAAAAAATCGGTAAATGCAGGCGGCGCTATTCTGAACAGCTATGCCGCTCCCGGCACTTTTGTTGCTAAGCTGAATATCTCGAAGGATAGCGTGACTGCAAACCGAGAAGTTACCGAAAATCCCTCTATTGAGGTGGACGCCCTGCGGTTTACCATTCAGAAGAATGGCAATGGCGTTTCGTTCCGAAGCGTTAACAACTCCTATTTGAATGTGATGACCTCCGGCATGCTGGGCAACAAGCCGATCACTTTCAGCCTGACCCAAAACGAAAATCACTCGTTCGTTCTTAAAAACGCAGAAAAACGCGTTTTGGATTTCAACAAGAGCGGCGACCCCAAGGAATTTGTCAACTCTAAAAACCAGAAGGGCAATACGAACTTCTGGGGCCCCAGCAATGTCACCAACACTCGTTTCCCTATCTATCTGTACACGCAGAACGATCAGACAGTCGACCCCGATGCCACCAATGTTGTCTTAGGTGAGGATGTGTACCAGATGTTCAACAAAGAGGACTCCAACAACACTTGGATGTTCGACGGCGGCAGCGTGACGCAGGGCAGCGTTCATGATTTGAAGGGTGCCCGAAGCTATGTTTACCAGTTTGAAGAATACATTCGTTGGACGCAGGCTCATGTCCACGATGAGTGGCTCACTCGCCATCGCTTTGTATTCAATGTAGGCAAAAGCGGTCAGACCTTGGCCAACTCTCTGGCGAAATTTGACGAGCGTGTGCGTGAACTGGAT
>RCNI01000194.1_pt1 | contig 70541 bp, 49 predicted proteins | sample 2041151 | NCBI WGS metagenome assembly RCNI01 (sample SAMN09708214, study PRJNA481090) | feces metagenome | isolation source: feces | place: Antarctica: Albino Rookery
GGCATGCATGACAACTGGATTGTAATGTATAAAGTAATACGCAGAGCCAATGATGTATTGGCCAATGTTCCGAATATTGATATGCCGGAAGCTAAAAAACGTATGATGTTAGGAGAAGCAAACTTTTTATGTGCCTATGCGTATTTCCATTTGGCCAAACGTTTTGGAGGACTTCCATTCTATGATTTAAATGACCCTCAAAATTTCAATAAGCCACGCGAAACTAAAGAACAGACTTACAAGAATATAGAAAACTATTTGCTTGCTGCTATTGATTATTATAAAGATATTGATGGTAAGCCTTTGTGGGAACGTTCCAATGAGGATTGGGGACGTCCTAACCTGGGTGCTGCTTATGGTTTGTTGGCTAAGGTATATGCACATTGGAATAAGATGTCACAAGCAAAAAATGCAGCTTGGGAAGTAATTAATTCGGGTAAATACGAATTGAATAAAACAGGAGGAAATGGTTTTGACCATTTATTTTCAATAGAGGGAGAAAAATCAAATGAAATTTTGTTCAATTTGACAAATCTTCCGATTAGAAATTATGGTACGGTTACTTCAACTATCACTATGTCAGGGTTTCTAACTGGAGGCAAAGGGTGGTTTTATTTTGCACCGACACAAAGTTTGAGAGATGCATTTAAAGAGGGGGATTTGCGACGAAAGACTACTATGGTAGGTAATGGTGATAAAGTTTCCTATATAGGTAAAGAGTTTACTTTAAGTACAGATCCTATAAATGGTAATATCCGTGATATGCAAACGGGATGGATGTGTGTGAAGTATGCAAATGCCTACAAGAAATTGCCTCAGTGGGAGTGGGAAAGTGGTGCAGATATTCCATTGTTGCGTTATGCCGATGTCTTGTTGATTTATACAGAGGCTTTAATGGCAGAAAAAGGCTTGAATGGACAGAATCCGGATGCTAAAACTAATGATGGAAATATCTTAAAATATTTTAATGAGGTGCATGTGCGTGCGTTTGGAAATGATGAAAGCAAGAAAATGACCTCAATTAACTTTTGGGATTTGGTAAATGAACGTCGTTGTGAACTAGCTTATGAGGATGAACGTCATTATGACTTGGTACGTTGGGGGTTGGCAAAACAAGTCTATGGAAATAAGGAGACAGACCCTTATGGAGGACGTAAATTTGACCCTGTTAAAGATGCTCACCTGCCACTTCCGCAGATTGAAATTGAAAACAGTAATGGAGTTCTGATTAATAATCCAGCTCCAGGATATTCAGATTTCGGTAATCATGCAAAATAATTAATGAAATCGTAGCTAGAGATTAGATTTATAATAACTTGATTATAGAGAAAGGGAATAGCATAGAACTATAACAACATATAGCAATATGTTATTCCCTTTTATATCAAAAATATGCGTATGAAAAAAACTTTGTTATTCCTTGCTTGTTTATCTTCATTAAGTCTATCTGCTCAAGATAGAGGTAAACAAATCATAGACTATGTAGATCCGTTTGTGGGAACGGGTTTTCACGGACATACTTATCCGGGAGCAACTTTGCCTTTTGGGGCAGTTCAGTTAAGCCCTGATACCCGGAGAGATAATTGGGATGCGTGTTCTGGTTATCACTATTCAGATTCCACCTTATTAGGGTTCTCACATACCCATCTTAGTGGTACTGGTTGTATTGATTTAGGGGATTTGTTATTTAGACCTACCATATCACCATTACAAGAAGGCAGGCAACTATATAATCCGGCTAAATTCTTACATTCTTCAGAAAAGGCTATTCCAGGATATTATACTGTTATGCTAGAAGAAGAAAAGATTCAGGCTGAACTTACAGCCACTACCTATGCGGGTATGCATCGTTATACCTTCCCTAAAGGTAAAGAAGCTTATGTTGTAATTGATTTAGCACACTTACTTACCGATGAATTTATCTATGAAGCAGAACTGACACAGACTGGACGGAACGAGATTACAGGTATGCGTCGTACTCGTGGATGGGTAGATAATCAATATGTATATTTTGTAGTACAATTTGAGTCTCCCATTACTTCTCTTCAATTATTTAAAGACGGTAAACTGGTAAAGAAGAATAATGTCTTGTCGGGGCAGCATTTACAGGCATTGCTTGCATTCGGGAAAATAAAATCTCAGCAAGTAATTGCGAAAGTCGGACTTTCTACTGTCAGTGTAGAAAATGCCCGTCTGAATCTTGAGAATGATATTAAAGACTTTAATTTTGATGCTGTACGTAATCAGGCTGTTCATATTTGGGAAAATACGTTAAGTCAGATTAAAGTAGAAGGAGGGACAGAGGCACAGCGTACTAATTTCTATACTGCATGGTATCATACATTGGTAGTACCGAATGTAACTAGTGATGTTAATGGACAATACCGGAGCCATGATATGGCTATAGCTTCACTTCCTGTTGGGCAGAAGATGTATTCTACCCTTTCTCTGTGGGATACTTTCCGAGCTTGGAATCCACTGATGACACTGACAGATACTAAATTGGTCAATGATATGATTAATTCAATGCTAGCAATGTATGATGCATCGGGAGAGTTGCCTATGTGGCCTCTTTCTGCAGGTGAAACTGGTACTATGATCGGCTATCACTCTACTTCGGTCATTGCGGATGCGTATATGAAAGGTATACGTAGTTTTGATGCGGAAAAAGCATTAAAAGCGATGATTGCTTCTTCTGAAAAGAACAAAAAGGGAGCAGATTACTATATTAAATATGGCTTTATTCCTTCAAACATAAAAAAAGAATCTATTTCTTGTCTGTTGGAATTTGCTTATGATGACTGGTGTATTGCTCGTATGGCACAAGCTATGGGTAAACAGGAAGTGTATGAAACCTATATCTTACGTTCACAAAACTACATGAATGTTTTTGATGGAAATACAAAGTTTTTCCGTGGAAAAAGAATGGATGGAAACTGGGAAACGAATTTCAATCCGTTTGAAGTTGGACGTGACTATACTGAGGCCACAGCTTGGCAGTATCGTTTCTTTGTTCCTCATGATGTAAATGGTATGATTCAGCTATTTGGAGGGGAAAAAGAATTTACTTCTTGCCTGGATTCGTTGTATACTGTAACGTCTGATATTGATGGACATTTGGTGGATATTACCGGATTAATCGGACAATATGTGCATGGGAATGAGCCTAGTCATCATATGGCATATTTATATAATTATGTAGGTCAGCCATGGAAAACACAGGAAATGACTCGTCGCCTGCTGGATGAAATGTATGCTCCTACTCCAGAAGGTATTATCGGAAATGAAGATTGTGGACAAATGTCTGCTTGGTATATTTTGTCGGCTATGGGATTCTACTCGGTGTGTCCGGGAAGCAATGAATTTTGTTTGACTACTCCTTTGTTTGACTTGGTAGAACTTAAACTTGCAAATGGAAAGATATTAACTGTTAAGGCTAATAATCCAGCTCAAAATAAGTATATTGATAAGGTGACGCTTAACGGTCGGGTAATAGATAAAAACTTTATTACTTACGAACAACTGATGCAAGGTGGAGAGTTGTCATTTACTTTGTCAAGTAAACCTAATTATGTCCGGGGTACTCAAACAAAAGATTTCCCTTATTCTTTTACTAAGGGAAAAGTTGTTTCTGTTCCATATGTGAATAAGGATTTGAATTTATTCCTTGATCAAATTGAAGTTCAGTTGGCTTCTGCTACAGAGGGTAGCAGTATTCATTATACCTTGGATGGAACAGAACCAGGTGCTTCATCTCCAGTCTATACACAGCCCTTTACTTTGGATAAAACAACGACTGTCAAGGCACGGGCTTTCAAAAAAGGATATGAGCCTAGCCGCATACTGACTATTCAGGCTACAAAGGCTGAATTGCTTCCGCCGGTAGCTGCAGAAGGTAAAAAGCAGGGAACATCTTATACGTATGTAGAAGGATATTTTCAGAAAGTAGCCGATTTGGCAAATGCTGAAGTAATAGAAAAAGGTGTGATGACAGAACCTTCTATCAGACAGGCTAAACAGGCTGATCATTTTGGATATATTTTTGAGGGAATTATTAATGTACCTGAAGATGGGGTATATACCTTTGCTACAAAATCGGATGATGGTAGTGTCTTGTATGTGGACGGGAATAAGGTTGTAGATAATGACAGTTCGCATGCAGCTATTACGGCTATCGGAAGAATTGCCTTGAAAAAAGGTTTTCATTCCTATCGCTTGCTTTATTTTGAAGATTATGAAGGTGAACATCTGAGTTGGGAATGGACTTTACCGGGAAAACAGGTTTCTGAATCTATTCCTCTAAAAGCGCTTTTCTTAGAATAATTTGTTTTTTTAACTTTAATACATAGAATCATGAATACATTATTATCTAAATTTATATTGTGTTGTGCCGTAGCAGGTACAATAGGGGGATATTCTCACATTAATGCTCAAAACTCTAGGACAGATAAATTACAGACTTATGTTTTGGATAATCCTTATCCCGTTGAAAAAATTGTTTCTCCTTCAGGAAAGAAGGTGAAGAATGTAATTCTTATGATTGGGGATGGTATGAGCTTGATGCATATTTATTCGGCATGGACTGCCAATAGAGGTAAGTTGTATATTGAAAATGCACCCGTTACCGGACTTTCTAAAACTTATTGTGCTAATAAATTAATAACTGATTCAGGTGCAGGAGGTACTGCCTTGTCGTCTGGAGTAAAAACAATGTACCATTCGGTAGGGGTGGATGTGGAGGGGAATCCAATTCCTTCTTTAATTTCCTTAGCTAAAGATAAGGGGTTATCTGCTGGAGTAGCGGTAACTTGCAGACTGTGGGATGCTACGCCTGCTGATTTTTGTTGTCATAATATAGATCGTGAAAATGAATATGAAATTGTAGCTGACTATGTGAATTGTAGAGCTGATTATGTAGTTGGTGGAGGGGGACTAAAGTTTGTGAATCGCCCTGACGGAAGAAATATCTATAAAGAATTGGAGCAGAAAGGTTATCAGATAGCTAAAAGTTGGGAGGAATGCCTGAAATTGAAAACTGGGAAAATTTTTGCTGTAACTGATTCTTTTGATACACCAAAACCGAAGGATAGAGGGGATCGTCTAGCTCAATCGTCACTGAAGGGAATGAATTTGCTTAATAAGAATAATAAGGGTTTCTTTATGATGATTGAAGGTTCACAACTTGATGATTATGGGCATTTTAATGACTTAGATATGCTGATGCAAGAAACATTGGACTTTGACCGTACTATTGGTGAAGTATTTAAATGGGCTGCTGAAGATGGAGAGACTCTGGTAGTAATTACTGCTGATCATGAAACTGGAGGCTTGACTTTGTTGGGAGGTGATAAAGAGAAAGGAGAAATCCAATGTAAATTTTCCACAACCAGTCACTCAGGGGTAATGGTGCCTGTATATGCTTTTGGCCCTGGGGCAGAAAATTTTACTGGTATTTATGAAAATACTGCTATCTGTGACAAAATAAAGAAGTTGTTGAATTTATGAAAAGACCTTATTCTTTAGTATGTTGCTTGGCTCTTGGATTTTTTGCAGCAAAAGGCCATGCTCAGTCGTGTGGAAATGATAGTATATATAAGTTGCCTTATAAAGATACTTATGTGAAATCTCCTCTGGTGGCCGAAAATACTTACCGTATGGCTAGACCTTATTATACTGAACTGCCCAAGAGTATGGAAGAGGCCCGGAGTATTCTTCCGGCACCGTTTTGGGAAGGACATGAGGAAGAGCTGCGTATGTATTGGAAGGCTTGGGAGATAGCAATAGGGAATATTCGGAATGTTTTGCCAGGCTCCGGTTTTGTGGCACCTTATATTGATACAGCTTATAATGGAAATATTTTTATGTGGGATTCTTCTTTCATCCTGATGTTTGCCCGTTATGGATCACGTTTTTTCCCTTTCCAGAATACATTGGATAATTTCTATGCCAAGCAGCATCCAGATGGGTTTATCTGTCGGGAGATTAAAGCAGATGGTGCTGACTGCTTTGAACGTTATGATCCGGTGAGCACTGGACCTAATTTGATGCCTTGGTGTGAAATGGTGTATTATCATCAGTTTGGGGACACAGAGCGCCTGCATAAAATATTTCCGGTATTGTGTGCATATTACAAATGGCTGAAGCTGAATCATACTTGGCGGAATGGTACTTATTGGTCTAGCGGATGGGGTACCGGCATGGATAATATGCCTCGTGTGAAAAGTGAATACAGCATGATTTTCAGTCATGGTCATATGATTTGGCTGGATACTAATTTGCAGCAGCTCTTTATTGCAAACTTGCTGTTGGAAATGGGCTTCTATCTGGAACGTTGGCAGGAGATTGAGGAACTGGAGGATGAGGCAGCTATGCTGAAAAATTATATCCGTGAAAATTTGTGGGATGAAGAAACCGGCTTCCTGTATGACCAGTATGCAGACGGCTCTCTTTCTAAGACGAAAGGGATTGGAACTTATTGGGCTTTATATTCTGATGTGCTTGATGAAGGACAGCTTAAGCGACTTGTAGGTGAACTGGATAATCCGGCTACATTTAAGCGGACTCATCGGGTTCCTTCGCTTGCTGCGGATAATCCCCGTTATAAGGCTAACGGACGTTATTGGCAGGGGGGAGTATGGCCGGGTACTAATTATATGGTTATTAACGGGCTGTTGGAAAAAGGGTTTAGGAAAGAAGCTCATGATATTGCTTTGAATCATTATAACCAAATCTTTAAAGTATTCCAGAAAACGGGAACTTTCTGGGAGTATTATGCTCCAGAGTCGGATGAGCCAGGCTTTATGGCAAGGAAAGATTTTGTCGGATGGACCGGATTACCTCCTATTGCAGGGCTGATTGAACATATAATTGGTATCCGGGGGGATTTTATTCAGAAACAGATTGTGTGGGATTTGAATCTGACGGACGCTAATGGAATTGAACGTTATCCTTTTGGCCCGGATGGCTTGGTTTCCTTTAAGGCTCAGCATAGGCGCTTGGTTACGGATAAGCCTGTCATTGAGGTGGACTCTAATGTGGAGTTTGAACTGGTGGTATGGTATGGGGATAAAAAGGAAACTTTTAAGGTGGTGCCCGGAAAAAACAAGTTTTAATTTTCTTCTTGGGTCTTGATGAGACTGTGATTGTTTTGTAGAATATACTTAAATACTATGGCATGATGAAAAAATATAAATGGATTTTAGGAATTGCATTGGCATGCGGTATGTGGAATACCATGGAAACTGTTGCACAGACTGATAATGGGGCTGGCTATGAGTCAAAGCGTCCGGTTGCCGCCAACCGTCACTTTTCTTCAAAAGCGGTTGAGGATTTGATTGAACGGGTGAAAAAAGATATTGCAGACCCTAAGTTGCGCTGGATGTTTGAAAACTGTTATCCGAATACCCTGGATACGACCGTGAAATTTCAGCAGAATGAGAATCGTCCCGATGTCTTTGTGATAACGGGGGATATTAATGCAATGTGGCTGCGCGATTCTTCTGCCCAGCTGTGGCCGTATTTGCAGTTACTTGAACAGGATAAAAAATTGCAGCAGCTGGTGGCCGGACTTATTAACCGGCAGGCTGAGTGTATTTTGCTTGATCCTTATGCTAATGCGTTCAATGACGGACCGGTAGGCAGTTACTGGGAAACGGATTGTACACAACATATGAGGAAGGAGTTGCATGAACGTAAATGGGAACTGGATTCGTTGTGTTATCCGATTCGGATTGCTTATTTTTATTATCTGCTTACTGGGGATACTTCTGTCTTTGGTGAAACATGGCATCAGGCTATGCTGCTGGCGGTGCAAACGATGAAAGAACAGCAGCGTAAAGAGGGTAACGGCCCTTATAGCTTTGTCCGTAGCAGTGAGCGGCCTACTGATTCGCAGATAAACGGGGGATTTGGGGCTCCTGTCAAGCCTAATGGAATGATTGTATCGGCTTTTCGTCCTTCGGATGATGCTACTCAATATGGTTTTCTGGTTCCTTCAAATATGTTTGCCGTGGTCTCTTTAAGACAATTGGCAGAGATTGAATCAAAGGTGTATCGTCATAGGGAGTTTGCTGAGGAATGTACGGAACTGGCTAATGAGATTGATGAGGCTATCCGTAAATATGCAATTGTGAATCATCCGGTCTGTGGAAAAATCTATGCATTTGAAGTGGATGGCTTTGGGAATAGTCTGTGTATGGATGATGCAAATGTTCCGAGTTTGCTGGCTGCACCTTATTTGGGATATTGTTCACCTGATGATGAACTGTATCAGAATACAAGGAAATTTGTATGGAGCGATAATAATCCTTATTTCTTCTCGGGTAAAGAGGGGGAAGGAATTGGCGGACCTCATGTCGGTTTGAATTATGCCTGGCCTATGAGTATTATTATGAAGGGGTTGACTTCCGACAGTAAAGAGGAAGTGGCTTATTGCTTGAGGATGCTTAGGAATACGGATGCGGGAACCGGCTTTATGCATGAATCGTTTAATGTGGATAATCAGGCTGATTTTACACGCTCCTGGTTTGCGTGGGCTAATACGCTGTTCGGTGAACTGATAGTGAAAGTGCATGAAAAATATCCGGATTTGTTGAAAACGTCTTTTAAAACGGAATAATAATGAAATCGTATGTAATAGGATTTGACCTGGGAGGTACGAATTCTGTACTGGCCTTGGTGGATAAGGAGGGGGATATTGTAGCACGTACTTCTTTTAGAACGGATGAATTTGAAGAGGTGGATGAGTATGTAGCCCACTGTGCTGAAGTTATAGGCGGACTGATTGAACGGGCTGGAGGAAAGGAACTGGTGGTTGCGCTGGGTATTGGAGCACCGGATGTCAACTATGAAAGCCAGTGTATTGAGAATGCTACGAATCTGCCCTGGAAAGGGGTGGTTCCTTTGGCTGATAAAATTGAACGGAAAACGGGGGTCAGGACGGTAATGACAAATGATGCGAAAGCAGCGGCCCTGGGAGAAATGCTTTATGGAGCAGCTAAGGGGATGAAGGATTTTATCATGATTACGCTGGGCACTGGAGTAGGAAGCGGAATTGTGGTGGATGGAAAGATTGTTTATGGTAAACGGGGATTTGCAGGTGAACTGGGGCATGTTTCGGTGAGACCGGAGAACGGGCGTTCTTGTCCTTGCGGACGAAAAGGGTGCCTGGAGGCTTATTGCTCGGCTACTGGAGTGGTACGTACGGCTGTGGAGTTCTTGGAAACAAGGAAGACGGATAGCCTGTTGCGCCGTATTCCTGCTTCAGCGGTTACGTCAAAGAAGGTTTATGAGGCGGCTGTGGAAGGAGACGGATTGGCTAGGGAGATATTTGAATATACGGGACAGATCTTGGGAGAGGCTTTGGCTGATTGTGCCGCTTTTTCTGACCCGGAGGCTTTTATCTTGTTCGGAGGACTGACTAAGGCTGGGGGACTCCTGCTGGAACCTGTGGCTCGGACTTATCATGAAACGGTATTCGAAAATTATCGGGGTACGGCGCGTATTCTTTTCTCCAGACTGAAAGAGGCGGATGCTGCAGTTTTGGGAGCTGCTGCCCTGGCATGGACTGTAGGGATAGAATAGAAAGATTTTCAAGTAAAAGAATGAATGGTAATGTGTAATAATTACCTTGGTGGTTATAATTGGGAAAAATATGACTAAATGTTTAATTGTTAGTTTATATCTGATGCTTGATTTTTATGCTTTTATTTAGAATTATATAGTTCAACTTCATTGGCGGAATTAAATTAGTGTATATTTAGCTCTGCCAATGGAGCTGTCATTTCTGTAGTTAATACTTGGGGGTATAAGTGCGCTAGCTTTTCCGATAATTCAGGCAAAGGATTCGGTGTTTTTTTCGTTTATTGTTATGAATTGGTTACACAATTGAGAGAATAGGGAGTATAGTCTTCGTATTTATTTACCCCTGAAGTTTTTGAATATATTTGCATATTTACCTGAGTTTGGGATAAGTTATTAGAATCAATGTCTGTTGTTTTGAACTTTCAATTATAGTATTCTTGCAAAGTTTCTGGTTTGTTCTCAAAGGAGCAATGAGCTTCTAGCACAGTTGTCGGATTTACCAGAAAATCCGTTATTGGACGATGTCTAGAATGTATGAGTTTTATAATATCACATTTGGAAAATTACGTTTTATATGTTAACGAGTACAATATTACATTATCAGACAGCAAAGGTTTTAAATAGGTTTGCTTAAAGACAAGAGAGTCAGATATGAAGGAGCAGTAAATAATAAGTATCCGATGGAAGTTGCCTGAAGAGAGAAAGCTGTCAAAGCAGATATTTACATATTTTAGAGAATTTACCCTCTTTTCATTACGTAGAAATCCGTATCTTTGTCGTGTCGGAGTTATTAACAAAAGAAATGAGTTATCAACATTTTCCGGATTTGATTTTCGAGGAGGTGTTTGCTCTCGTCGATTATTAGTTACTTCGCATCGGATAAACTGATTAATATGGGAAAAATAATTGCTTTAGCCAACCAGAAAGGAGGAGTAGGAAAGACCACTACTACCATAAACCTGGCTGCATCATTGGCCACTTTGGAGAAAAAGGTGCTTGTAGTAGACGCTGACCCTCAGGCCAATGCTTCTTCCGGACTGGGAGTGGACCTGAAAGATATAGACTGCTCTATATATGAATGTATCATTAATCAAGCGGATGTGAGAGAAGCCATCTATACTACTGATATCGATGGGCTGGACATTATTCCCTCACATATAGACCTGGTTGGTGCGGAAATCGAAATGCTAAACCTGGAAAACAGGGAAAAGATAATGAAAAAGGTATTGGAACCGATGAAAGGGGAATATGACTTTATTCTGATAGACTGTTCTCCGTCGTTGGGGTTGATTACCATCAATGCCTTGACAGCTGCCGACTCGGTGATTATTCCAGTACAGTGTGAGTATTTTGCATTGGAAGGAATCAGCAAGCTGTTGAATACAATAAAAATCATTAAATCGAAATTGAACCCTGCTTTGGAGATTGAGGGCTTCTTGCTTACGATGTTCGACTCTCGCTTGCGCCTAGCTAACCAGATTTATGATGAGGTGAAACGTCATTTCCAGGAACTGGTGTTTAAGACCGTCATTCAGCGTAACGTGAAGTTAAGTGAGGCTCCTAGCCATGGTATTCCGGCCATCTTGTATGATGCCGATTCTACCGGGGCGAAGAACCATCTGGCTTTGGCCAATGAGATTATCAGTAAAAACTAAATAATAATAACACTACATTGATATATGAATGAAGGAAGGTGAGACCGGATGAGATTCGGTCCCTTCTTGAGAATAGAAAGTTATGGCAGTACAAAAGAAATTTACACTAGGCAGAGGACTGGATGCCCTTATCTCTAATGATGAAGAGGTGAAGACCGCAGGCTCATCGTCTATAAATGAGGTGGAAGTGAGCAAAATATCCGTTAATCCTAATCAGCCACGTCGTGAGTTTGACCCGATAGCCTTGCAGGAACTGGCCGACTCGATTGCGGAAATAGGTATCATACAGCCTATTACACTGCGAAAGATAAGCGAGGACTCTTATCAGATTATTGCAGGGGAACGGCGATTCAGAGCTTCTAAACTGGCCGGAATGACCAGTGTACCTGCTTATATCCGTACAGCCGACGATGAAAATGTCTTGGAAATGGCATTGATTGAAAATATTCAGCGCGAAGACCTTAACTCGTTGGAGATTGCATTGGCTTATCAACACTTGATAGAACAGTATGAACTGACGCAGGAAAGGCTGAGCGAAAGAGTAGGGAAAAAACGTACTACCGTAGCCAATTATCTACGATTGCTCAAATTGCCGGCTCCTATTCAGCTCGCCTTGAAAAACAAGGAGATTGACATGGGACACGCCAGAGCACTCTTGGCGCTGGATGACCCGCAACTGCAAATCAAACTTTTCAATGAAACCCTCTTAAACGGATATTCGGTAAGAAAGGTGGAAGAGATGGTAAAGGCTCTTTCTGCAGGGGAAAGCATTGAAACCGGTGGGAAGAAGATTGCACCGAAAGGCAATAAGTTGCCCGAGGAATACACTTCGCTGCAGTCGCATCTTTGTAGTTTCTTTGGAGCAAAGGTGCAGCTTTCATGCAGCAACAAGGGAAAAGGAAAAATCAGTATCCCGTTCAATAATGAGGAGGATTTAATCCGAATTATGGAAATCTTGGATGCACAAAAACCGTCAACAGAATAAAATAAGACTAGTCTTGAAAATAAAGGTAGTAACATATCAACTATGCAGTTTCTTGCTGCTTCTCTGTTTCCTGATAGGTGGCAGTGCTAACTTGTATGCACATACCACAATTTTTTTGCCGGATGAAGTTGCCGACTCGCTGAAACAGCATGTACAGATGCTGGAAGCTCCGGTAGACACTGCGATGCTGGCCCGTAAGAATGACTCTATCCAGCGCCAAATGCCGCCTTTGGGACAAGTGGATTCTAAGAAAAGATGGCTTCCTGTTCCCAACAAGTCAGTTTGGCTGGCATTGGCTATTCCGGGGGCAGGACAAATCTATAACCGGAAATATTGGAAACTTCCAATCATATATGGAGGCTTTGTGGGATGTGCCTATGCACTGACTTGGAACAGTAAGATGTATAAGGACTATTCGCAAGCATATCAAGATATCATGAGTGATAACCCCAACAATGACAGCTATATGGATTTTGTAGGGCCTAATATGACTCAGGAAGATATCAAGGCTCGTCTGAGCCATTACCAGAAACTGTTCAAGTCGAGAAAGGATATCTACCGGAGACAGAGGGACTTGAGTATCTTTGCTTTTATCGGAGTATATTTGCTTTCGGTGATTGATGCTTATGTGGATGCCGAACTGTCGAACTTTGATATCTCCAAAGATTTGAGCATGACTATGGAACCCGCAGTATTCAGAGACCCTCACCGGCACATGCCACAGGGAGTAGGGTTACAATGTAATATCAAATTTTAGAACATGAAACAATTTTTTATTAGCTTCATCGCTCTACTTAGTACTGTACCTGTGTGTGCTCAGCATGTCAAGGGGGAAGTGGATAAGCAGGCAGAAGATATCGCATTGCCGGAAGGGATGCTTTCGGAAACAGACAGCTTGTATCTGGACTGGATTTCGAAGAACTATATCAAACTAGGTGAGAATTGTGTCGGAGAAAAATCAAGTCCGTATGTGAACGATTCGGTTTATATGGAACGTTTGCAGCGTATTCCGGCTATCATAGAGATGCCTTATAATGCTGAAGTGAGAAAGTATATTGATATGTATACCACTCGTCTGAGGCAGAAAGTGGCTTTTATGCTGAGTGCCAACAATTTTTATATGGATATCTTTGAAGAGGCACTCGACTTGTATAACTTGCCGCTGGAACTGAAGTATCTTCCTGTCATAGAGTCGGGATTGAATCCCATGGCTGCATCTCGTCAAGGGGCAGTGGGCCTGTGGCAGTTTATGTTGAGAACCGGAAAAGCCTATGGCTTGCAGAGTAACAGCTTGGTGGATGAACGTAGAGACCCGGTGAAGTCAACACGTGCGGCTGCCCGGTATTTGAAGGAACTATATGACATTTACCATGACTGGAATTTAGTGCTGGCTGCTTATAATTGTGGTCCGGGTACTATCAACAAGGCAATTCGCCGAGCAGACGGAGAAAAGGATTTCTGGAAGCTTTATAACTTCCTTCCCCGTGAAACTCGTAGCTATGTGCCGGCTTTTATTGCGGCCAACTATATCATGACTTATTATTGTGAGCATAATATCAGCCCGATGGATATGCGTATGCCTGAAGGTACGGATACGATTCATATCTCGCGTCCGCTGCATCTAAAGCAGGTGGCGGAAGTCTGCAAAATCAATATTGAGCAGTTGAGAGCCTTGAATCCGGAATTTAAGACAGATGTCATTCCTGGAAACATACAGACTTATGCGCTTCGCCTGCCTAATGATAAGGTGAGCTTCTTCTTGGAGCAGGAAGACAGCATTTATCACTATAAGCAGGAAGTATATAATGCTAGACGTAAGTCGGTAGCTGTTCCGAGTGCTTCTTCTTCGGGTACAGTTTATTATAAAGTGAGAAGAGGGGATACATTGGGGCGTATTGCGTCGAAATATGGAGTAAGTGTCAATCAGATAAGGCGATTGAACGGATTGAAGGGTACGAATATTCAAGTGGGAAAATCACTTCGTGTCCGATAAATGAAGACTCGTTGAATCTGGATTGTTGGAATAGGGGAATCAGGCTATATCTAAGTTTTGGGTATGCCTGATTTTTTTATTTCTTAAAAAATAAAAAAGTCTTGTTTGTTGTAAAATTCTTAATTTTTCCTATTTTTGCAATATAGAATAGGAGGTATGACATGACGGATGATAGACTCACACAGGAACAACATGATGATAAGCTAATCAATGATGCTTTTCAAGAATTACTGGACCGCTATTTGGAAAGTAAACATCGGAAGAAAGTAGAGATTATTTCTAAGGCGTTTAATTTTGCCAAGCAAGCTCATAAAGGCGTGAGAAGACGCTCAGGGGAGCCATATATACTGCATCCTATTGCAGTAGCACGTATTGCATGTGTGGAGATAGGATTGGGGTCAACCTCTATCTGTTCGGCATTGCTTCATGATGTGGTGGAGGATACGGACTATACGGTGGAAGATATTGAAAACTTGTTTGGACCAAAGATTGCTCAGATAGTTGATGGACTGACCAAAATCTCTGGGGGGATTTTTGGTGACAGGGCTTCGGCACAGGCAGAGAATTTCAAGAAACTGCTGCTTACGATGAATGATGATATCCGCGTGATTCTCATCAAGATATCCGACCGTCTGCATAATATGCGAACCTTGGGTTCGATGCTGCCGAGTAAACAGTATAAGATAGCGGGTGAAACACTTTATATTTATGCTCCTTTGGCCAATCGTTTGGGACTGAACCGTATAAAGACCGAACTGGAAGACTTGAGTTTCAAGTATGAACATCCTGAAACTTATCAGGAGATACAAAATAAACTGCAGGCTACGCAGGCAGCACGTGAAAGTGTATTTGCAGAGTTTACTGCACCTATCCGTCAGCAATTGGATAAAATGGGTATTCCTTATCAGATTTTAGCTCGGGTGAAATCTCCTTATTCTATTTGGAACAAAATGCAGACCAAGCATATTGCTTTTGAAGAAATTTATGATATCTTGGCAGTGCGAATCATCTTTAAACCACTTGACGTGGAGGAGGAGTTAAATGATTGTTTCGATATTTATGTAGCTATTTCTAAAATATACAAACCCCATCCGGACCGCTTGCGTGACTGGGTGAGCCATCCTAAAGCTAATGGTTACCAAGCGTTGCATGTGACTTTGATGAGTAACCAAGGACAGTGGATAGAAGTCCAGATTCGTAGTGAGCGGATGAATGACGTGGCAGAGCAGGGCTTTGCAGCACATTGGAAATATAAGGCTGGTGGTGGTAGCGAGGATGAAGGGGAACTTAGTAAGTGGCTCAAGACCATCAAGGAAATTCTGGATGACCCTCAGCCTGATGCTCTGGATTTCTTGGATACCATCAAGTTAAATCTTTTTGCTTCCGAAATTTTTGTCTTTACCCCAAAGGGGGAAATCAAGACGATGCCACAGAATTGTACAGCACTCGATTTTGCTTTTTCTATTCATACTTTCTTGGGAAGCCACTGTATTGGTGCTAAGGTGAACCATAAGTTGGTTCCATTAAGTCATAAGTTGCAGAGTGGCGACCAAGTGGAAATCCTTACGTCAAAGTCGCAGAAAGTACAGCCTTCTTGGATTAATTTTGCTTCTACCGCCAAGGCTAAAGCCAAGATTCAAGCTATCTTGAAACGGGAAAGGAAGGAGATGCAGCATAAGGGTGATGAAATGTTGGCTGATTTCTTCCGGAAGGAAAGCATGAAGATGGATGAAGAGAATGTAAAAAAACTTTGTTGTCTTCATCATGTGAAAAATTATGAGGAGTTGATTCTTCAGATTGGTCAAGGGGTGTTCGAACTCGGGGAGAATGATTGCAATGAATTGAAAGATAAGCCTTCAACAGCCAGCTGGAAGAAGTATATTGCCCTTGCTTTTGGAGGGGGGAAGTCAAAGCAGGAAGAAAAGAAGGAAGTTCCTTTAAATATTGATAAGAAAAAGATATTGAAAATTACTCCAGATGCCATTCGTAAAAGCTATATCCTGGCCGATTGTTGCAAGCCGATTCCTGGAGATGATGTATTGGGGTATATTGATGATAATAATCGAATTGTTATTCATAAGCGACAATGTCCGATTGCAGCTCAGCTGAAAACTAGCTTTGGCAACAGATTGTTGGCTGTGGAATGGGAAACAGGAAAAGCGTTGAGTTTCCCGGTCAATGTCTATATGAAAGGTATCGATGGGGTAGGTGTATTAAATAAAGTGACGCAGATTATTTCGCAACAGCTTAATGTGAATATCCACAAACTGCATATTGAGTCTAGCGATGGTATCTTTGAAGGAAGGCTTCAGTTGTTTGTTCATGATGTGGATGACGTAAATACGATTTGCAATAACTTGAAGAAAATTGACGCATTGAAGAAAGTTACTCGTATTGAGAATTTCGATGATGTTCTTGCAGACTGATTTTTTATGGTGGGATAAAAAAGAATAGAAGAAATCCCCTTGTCCTATGTGAATTTAAAGGGACAAGGGGATTTCTTTGTAGAGGTTCATGTAATGTAATCAAGTTCTTTTTTCATGGCTACCAGTTCTTCTCGTATTCGTTTAAGACGCTCCACTATATCAGCGTTGTCGCGTACGGTTTCTTTGTTCTGCTTGAGCCGTTGTTTAGCTCCATCTAGAGTCATTCCCTTTTCTTTAACCAGATGATAGACCAACCGTATATTTTCGATATCCTCTTCCCTATATTGACGGATATTCCCTCCTGCTTTTTTAGGAGAGATGATAGGAAACTTTTTTTCCCAATATCGGAGTGAAGATTCCTTGACTTTAAACATTTCTGCAACCTCTTTGATGGAGTAGTATAACTTGAGATTCTTGTTGCTTTTCAGTGCCATACTTAATCGAATACTTTACCATGGTTTGCAGCCAACTGAATCATCTTGTCATAATCGTCGGCATTCAAATCCATAAAATAATAATTTACCGGATTCATGATTTTTCCTTTCAAATGTACCTCGTAGTGGAGGTGTGGTCCTGTACTTTTGCCTGTACTTCCTACCTTTCCAATTGTTTCTCCGCGGATTACTTTTTGTCCGGTTCTGACATCAATTTTGCTCAAGTGAGCATATCGGGTGACATAGCCAAAGCCGTGGTCAAGCAAGATACAATTGCCATATAGCCCTTCCCATCCGGCTTTTATCACTTTGGCGTTTCCTGTAGCATACACAGGCGTGCCTATATTGGCTGAAAAGTCCATTCCTGCATGGAATTTTACAGTCTTGTAGATAGGGTCTATTCGTGTGCCATAGCCAGAGGCGGTTTTTTTCAAGTTCTTGTTGGATACAGGTTGAATGGCAGGTATGCAAGCCAGCATTTCGTCTTTTTGTTTGCAGAGCTTCACTATGTCGTCAAAAGACTTTGACTGTATATAAAGTTGCCTTGCCAGAAGGTCCATCTTCTGCGTTGTATTGACGACCATTTTGGCATTGGGAAGTTCTTTCAAAGCCTCATAGCGATTGGTTTCATTGTAATTGGCTTTACGCAGTCCGTCGGCGATAGGGTCTGCTTCCATGATTACCCGATAGAGGTTGTCATCTCGTTGTTGTATTTGCTGCATCACTCCCAAAGCCTCGTCTAGTCGGGTAGAGAGGATATGGTATTGTGATATCAGCCGCGAGTTTTCGGTCTTTAAGTTTTTTTCGGAGGGTGAACCAAATATCAAAAGCAGTACGATGAAACTTCCGGCTCCTAGTCCCATTCCGATGAAGAGGTTACGCAGGTAGCTCATTACCCTCTGCCGCATGGTAGGGTAAATACGATCATAGGTTCGTGTCTTAGGATTATATATATAATAAACTTTACGCATTAAAATCTAGTTTTTGACCTTTTTAAGGTAAGGAAAACCAAGTTTTTACATTAAACATACAGACAAAATTAATAAAACCGATTATCTTTGCAAATCAATTTTGGGAATATTAACTACAAGTATATATAAACATTATGTTGACAGCTAATGAAATCCGTGACTCATTTGTGAAATTCTTTGAGTCAAAAGGACATCAGATTGTGCCTTCTGCACCGATGGTTATCAAAGATGACCCTACACTGATGTTCACCAATGCAGGTATGAACCAGTTTAAAGATATTATTCTGGGTAATCATCCTGCGAAAAACAAGCGTGTGACAGACTCTCAGAAGTGCCTTCGTGTGAGCGGAAAGCACAATGACTTGGAGGAAGTAGGGCATGACACCTATCATCACACCATGTTTGAAATGTTGGGTAACTGGTCTTTTGGTGATTACTTCAAGAAAGAAGCAATTAGCTGGGCTTGGGAATTTTTAGTGGATGTACTGAAGATAGATCCTACTCACTTGTATGCAACTGTATTTGAAGGAAACAAAGAAGAAGGCCTGGAACGTGACAATGAAGCTGCTTCTTATTGGGAACAGTTTATGCCTGCCGACCATATTATCAATGGTAACAAAAAAGATAATTTCTGGGAAATGGGAGATACAGGACCATGCGGACCTTGCTCTGAAATCCATATCGACCTTCGTCCGGAAGAAGAACGCAAGAAAGTTTCTGGTCGTGAACTGGTCAATAAAGACCATCCTCAGGTAATTGAAATCTGGAACTTGGTGTTCATGCAGTATAACCGTAAGGCTGACGGCTCTTTGGAAGGTCTGCCTGCAAAAGTTATTGATACCGGTATGGGATTTGAACGTCTGTGTATGGCTATGCAGGGAAAACGTTCTAACTATGACACTGATGTGTTTCAGCCTATTATTAAGGTGATTGGCGATTTGGCTGGAGTAACTTATGGAAAAGATGAGAAGATTGATGTGGCTATGCGTGTGATTGCCGACCATATCCGTACTATCTCTTTCTCTATCACCGACGGGCAGTTGCCTTCTAATGCAAAGGCTGGCTATGTGATTCGCCGTATCTTGCGTCGTGCCGTGCGTTATGCATATACATTTTTAGGACAGAAGCAGGCATTTATGTTTAAGCTGGTTCCTGTCTTGATTGAAAATATGGGTGGTGCTTATCCTGAACTGAAGGCACAGCAGACTTTGATTGAGAAGGTTATCAAGGAAGAAGAAGAATCATTCTTGCGTACATTAGAGACTGGTATCCGTTTGCTAGACAAGACAATGGCTGAAACAAAAGCTGCCGGAAAGACTGAAATCAGCGGTGTGGACGCCTTTACATTGTATGACACATTTGGTTTCCCGTTCGACTTGACTGAACTGATTTTGCGTGAAAATGGTATGACTGCCGATGTGAAAGGTTTTGAGGCTGAAATGCAGAAACAGAAGAACCGTGCACGTAATGCAGCTGCAGTGGAAACTGGTGACTGGGTTACTCTGAAAGAAGGCGAAACAACTTTTGTTGGTTACGATTATACAGAATATGAAACTTCAATTCTTCGTTATCGCCAGGTGAAGCAGAAAAATCAGACTCTTTACCAGATTGTATTGAGCGAGACGCCGTTTTATGCAGAAAGTGGTGGTCAGGTAGGTGATACTGGTGTCTTAGTGAACGAGTTTGAAACAATTGAAATTATTGATACCAAGAAAGAAAATAATCTACCTATTCACATTGCCAAGAAACTTCCAGAACACATGGAGGTTCCTATGATGGCTTGTGTAGATACAGACAAACGTAATGCTTGTGCGGCAAATCACTCTTGTTCTCACTTGTTGGATGAGGCTTTACGTCAGGTGCTGGGTACTCATGTAGAACAAAAAGGTTCATTGGTGACACCAGACTCTTTACGTTTTGACTTTTCTCACTTCCAAAAAGTGACTCCGGAACAGCTTCGTGAAGTTGAATTGTTGGTAAACGCTAAGATTCGCGAAAATGTGCCTTTGACTGAATATCGTAATTTGCCTATCGAAAAAGCTAAAGAGCTGGGAGCTATCGCACTCTTCGGTGAAAAGTATGGTGATGAAGTGCGTGTGGTTCAGTTTGGTTCTTCTATTGAATTTTGTGGTGGTACTCATGTCTCAGCTACCGGAAAAATCGGTATGGTGAAGATTCTTTCTGAAAGCTCTGTAGCTGCAGGTGTACGTCGTATCGAAGCGGTGACTGGTGCGAAAGTGGAAGAACTCTTCAATATGATTCAAGATACTGTAAACGACCTGAAGGCTTTGTTCAACAATGCTCCTGACTTGAAAGTTGCTATTAACAAGTATATTGATGAAAATGCCGGACTGAAAAAGCAGGTGGAAGAATTCATGAAAGAAAAAGAAGCTTCTGTAAAGGCTAAGTTGATTGAAACAGCCAAGGAAGTGAATGGAGTGAAAGTGGTTAAGGCTGTATTGCCTATGCCTGCCGAAGCAGTAAAGAATATTGCGTTCCAGTTGAAAGGAGAGTTCCCTGAAAACCTCTTTGTTGTGATTGGTAGTGTATATGAAAATAAACCATTGCTTACTGTAACAATGAGCGAAGATTTGGTGAAGAACAATGGACTGAATGCTGGTCAGTTGGTTCGTGAAGCAGCCAAGTTGATTCAAGGTGGTGGCGGTGGCCAGGCTCATTTTGCAACTGCAGGTGGTAAGAATCCAGATGGATTGAGTGCTGCTGTAGATAAAATTGTGGAATTGGCAAATCTCTGATAATATAATTGAGTAATAGATAGAAAGGTCTTGTTCTCTTTGTGAGGGCAAGACCTTTTTTGATTTTTATGCAAATATTTTGTGCTTCAAGATATAATATGTTATTTTGCATTGATTTATAATGACATTCAATGGCAAAAAAAGAAAAAACGATATACGTATGCAGTCGTTGCGGACACGAGTCTCTGAAGTGGGCCGGTAAATGTCCGTCGTGTGGTGAGTGGAATACTTTTGTGGAAGAAACGGTAAGGAAAGAACCTTCTGCTACCTCTTTTTCCAGTTCTAACTACCGGAAAGAAGGAAATCATCCGGAACCTAGACGTTTGAGTGAGATTACTGCCGGAGAGGAGCAGCGTATTCCTTTGCCTGATGAGGAACTGAACCGGGTGCTTGGAGGAGGACTGGTGAAGGGTTCGTTGGTGTTGCTGGCGGGAGAGCCGGGTATCGGCAAGTCTACCTTGGTACTTCAGAACATGCTGCGTATTTGCACCGAGAAGGTCTTATATATTTCTGCGGAAGAGAGCGCTACCCAAATTAGGTTGCGGGCCAACCGTATCTCACATCCTCAAGAATCTGATTTGTTCATTGCTTGTGAGAATTCTTTGCAAGTGATTTCTGACTTTATTATTCGTACCGCTCCAGATATTGTGGTGATTGATTCCATACAGACTATTGCCTCGGAACTGGTGCAGACTTCGGCTGGAAGTATGGTGCAGGTAAGGGAGTGTACGGCAGCCTTGATGATTCTGGCCCGCCAAACAGCTACTCCTATTATTCTGATTGGACATATAAATAAAGAGGGAAGTATTGCCGGACCTAAGTTGCTGGAACACATGGTCGATACTGTATTGCATTTTGAAGGAGACAGACAACATCTTTTCCGGATGCTGAGGGCCGTGAAGAATCGTTTCGGAAGTACGGATGAAACCGGTATTTATGAAATGAGGCAAGATGGGTTGAGAGAAGTGACAAATCCTTCCGAACTCTTCCTTTCGCATCATGGAAGGGAATTGAGCGGTGTGGCTGTAGCTTGTGCGGTAGAGGGTTTCCGTCCTTTCTTGATAGAGGTGCAGGCGTTGACCAGTACAGCTGCTTATGGTATGCCGCAGCGTTCGGCCACAGGGTTTGACTTGCGGAGGATGAATATGTTGCTGGCTGTACTGGAGAAACGTGTGGGCTTTCGGTTGGACCGTAAGGATGTATTCTTGAATATTGCAGGAGGACTGAAGGTGAACGATCCGGCCATCGACCTTTCTATTGTAGGAGCTATTTTGTCTAGCCATACCGATACGGCTATTCAGGCAGGGGTTTGTATGACAGGCGAGGTGGGTTTGAGCGGCGAACTCCGTCCGGTGAACCGAATAGAGCAGCGCATCGCCGAAGCCGCTAAATTGGGGTTTGAATCAATGTTGCTTCCTGCTCATAATCTGCAAGGATTGGATCGTAAAAAATTTAAAATAGAATTGATAGGAGTAAGTACCGTGGAAGAGTCGTTTAGGGCCTTGTTCGGATAAGCGGAATGATGCTCTAAGATATGGTTATCGTAAAATAATAGACAAACAATGATACAGGAATTTCAATTGCGGTTGCTGCCAAGGGAAGCATCATGCGAAAAAGAACTCAAAGAATATATTTGCAGAGAGGAAGGATTCAGTCCTAAGTCTGTGACTGCTGTGAGGGTATTGAAAAAGAGCATTGATGCCCGTCAACGTACGGTGTATGTCAATGTCAAACTCAGGGTTTATCTGAATGAAGAACCTGCCGATGATGAATTTGTGCGTACCGAATATCGAAATGTGGAAGGAAAACCATGTGTGATTGTTGTAGGAGCAGGTCCTGGAGGACTGTTTGCTGCTTTGCGACTGATAGAGCGTGGCATGCGCCCTATTGTGGTGGAGCGTGGCAAAGATGTGCGTCAGAGAAAGCGCGATTTGGCTCTAATCAGTCGCAATCATTGTGTGGATCCTGAGTCGAACTACAGTTTTGGAGAAGGAGGTGCCGGAGCATATTCTGATGGAAAACTGTACACACGAAGCAAGAAGAGGGGTAGTGTGGACAAGATATTGAATGTGTTCTGTCAGCATGGGGCATCTACTTCCATTCTTACAGATGCTCATCCCCATATAGGGACCGACCGTCTTCCGCGTGTGATTGAAGCGATGCGAAATACAATTTTGGAATGTGGCGGCGAGGTGCATTTTGAAACCTGTATGGACCAGTTGCTGATAGAGAACGGAAAGACTGTAGGTATTGTAACGGCTAAGGGAGAGGAGTTCCGTGGACCGGTGGTTTTGGCTACCGGACACTCGGCACGTGATGTCTATCGTTTGCTGTTCCGTCAGAAAATAGAGATAGAAGCGAAGGGTATAGCTGTTGGAGTGCGTTTGGAGCATCCGGCTCAGTTGATAGATTCTATTCAGTATCATAATAAAAAAGGAAGAGGTGATTATCTTCCGGCAGCGGAATATAGTTTTGTGCAGCAAGTTAACGGTCGTGGAGTTTACAGTTTCTGTATGTGTCCGGGAGGTTTTGTAGTGCCTGCGGCAAGCGGACCGGAACAGTTGGTGGTAAACGGGATGAGTCCGTCGGGGCGAAATGGCAGATGGAGTAACTCAGGTATGGTAGTGGAGATTCGTCCGGAAGATTTGGCCGATTCTGCCTTGAAAGTGAATGCCGGTGTAGAACAGTCGGGTTTCGCTGCTTTAGAGGCTGAAGAACTGGCTGCTGACTCTGCCGGTTGGAGGGGAGAGGTGCATCCGTTGGCCGTACTTCATTTTCAGGAGCAGATGGAAAGACTCTGCTGGCTACAGGGAGGGATGCGGCAGGTAGCTCCTGCTCAGCGTATGGAGGATTTCACTCGCCGTAAATTGAGTGCCAGTTTGCCGGAAAGTTCTTACGTGCCCGGATTGGTTGCTTCTCCGCTGCATTTCTGGATGCCGGAGTTTATTTCTTCACGTTTGAGTCAAGGGTTTGTTTCGTTCGGACGCAGTTCGAGAGGATTCCTTACTAATGAGGCGGTGATGATAGCTACCGAAACACGAACATCATCACCGGTAAGAATAGTGAGAGACCAGCAGACTTTGCAGCATGTGTCGGTAGAAGGTCTTTTCCCTTGTGGAGAAGGAGCCGGATATGCCGGAGGTATTGTTTCGGCAGGTATTGACGGAGAGCGTTGTGCCGATGCTGCAGCCGATTACCTGGAGGCGATTGGTTGATTTAAATATTAAAAGAAAGGACAGGAGATGTTTCATACAGATATAGCCATAGTGGAGGCCAATACATTGGCTGCTTTGGGATTGCGCACAATTTTTGAGGAGATGATTCCAGATGTTACAGTACGTGTCTTTGCTGATTTCGGAGCGTTGATTGACGATACTCCCGATGTATATGCGCATTATTTTGTATCAGCGCAGATTTATTTTGAACATACGGCTTTCTTTATAGAGAAGGCTCCGCGTGCTATAGTGCTTTGCAGTGGCAATCAAAAACTTCCGGCTGGTGTGCCGGCACTCAATGTCTGTCTTTCTCAGAAGGATCTGATTAAGGCTATCATGAATATGCGCAGCCGGGGGCACCATTCTTCTTCTGTGCAGCATGGTATGGAAGGGACGGGCGAACATGAACTTTCTCCAAGGGAGATAGAGGTGCTTCAACTGCTTACCAGAGGATTGATTAATAAGGAAATTGCGGACAAGTTGAATATTAGTCTGACTACCGTGATTTCTCACCGGAAAAACATTACGGCCAAACTAGGTATTCGTTCCGTATCCGGACTGACTATCTATGCCGTAATGCATGGATATATCGAAGCCGACTCCATCTGATGGGGCGGCTTTGATAGATTCCTCATAAATTAGGATTGTGCGCCAAAGAGAATAGCTGTTATTTTGCACACGAAATAAATGAGCAAATAATAACGTAACAGATAGATGATGAAGAAACGTACTGTCCTGGCTTTGCTGGTTGTAGTGGAATGTGGAAACTTATTGGCGGAAAACAATCCGGTGGTGTTGCCGGTAGATACTGCAAGGGTAATTGATATTGAAGAGGTAGTGGTAGTGGCTACTCCTAAAGAAAACAGCCGTTTGCGCAGGCAGCCGCTCTCGGCCACTTCTTTTTCTCAAGAGGAGATGAGAAAGAATAATGTGGTCTCTATTAAATCTCTTTCCGGACTGGTTCCCGGACTGTTTATTCCTGACTATGGTTCTAAACTGACTACTTCTGTATATGTGCGTGGTATTGGTTCGCGTATCAATACACCCGCTGTAGGACTATATGTGGACAATATTCCTTTTGTCGACAAATCGGCTTTCGACTTCAACTTTTTGGATATTGAGCGTGTGGATGTCTTGTGCGGACCTCAAAGCACGTTGTATGGCCGCAATACGATGGGAGGGCTGATACGTGTGTTCACTAAGTCACCGTTCAGTTATCAGGGTACCGACCTTCGCCTGAGTGGAGCTACCTATAATGATTACCGTGCTTCGCTGACTCATTATCACCGGGTATCGGAAACTTTCGCCTTTTCTACTGGGGTGTTTTATGAGCATGAAGGTGGATTCTTCAAGAATAGTCTTGACGGCAGGCGTTTGGATAAGAGTGATGAAGCGGGTGGAAAAATTCGTGCTATTTGGTTGCCTTCAGAAAACCTGAAAGTGGATTTCACGTTGAATTATGAATATACCAAACAGGGAGGGTATCCTTATCAGTTGGTTTCCTTGAAGGAAAAGGATGTCTTTTATGAGGACCTTAAAGGGGATATCGGAAAAATCTCTTATGGAAACTACTGTGGCTATAAGCGTAATCTCTTGAATGGTGGGGTGAATTTGGAATTTCAGGCTAATCAGTTTATATTAAGCAGTGTAACTGGCTTTCAGTATTTGAAAGACCAAATGGATTTGGACCAGGATTTTACACGGAAGAATGTATATACCATGATGCAGAAACAGAACTCAAAGACGTTGAGCCAGGAACTGGTGATGAAGTCCAAGCCGGGAAAACGTTGGCAGTGGACTACCGGTGTGAGCAGTTTCTATCAGTGGCTGGATACAGACGGACCGGTGACTTTTCTTGAAGATGGGGTGAAGACTATGATTGAGGATAATGCAAACAAGAATTTCCCTGACAGCCCGAAAGCTCCTAAAATGAAATTTACGGTCAATAGCAAGACGATGCCTGTGCCGGGTTCGTTTGATACTCCGGTGCTGAATGCGGCGGTGTATCATCAAACTACATTCAATGACTTGCTGGTAGAAGGGCTTTCTCTTACTGCCGGACTTCGTCTTGACTATGAGAAAGTGTCTATAGAGTATGATACCAGGGCGATGTTGAACTTCGACTTCAGCATGAAGATGCAGATGCCGGGAATGCCGTTCCCTATTGTCAAGGAAGCCAAGAATAAGGATGCTGCGATTCACTTCCATGGTAAAGAAACGAAGGACTATATGCAGTTGCTCCCTAAAGTGGCTTTGCAGTATAGCTTTGACAAGCACAATAATGTTTATGTTTCTGCCGCCAAGGGGTATCGCTCCGGAGGTTTCAATATCCAGATGTTTTCGGATGTCATCAGCAGTTCTTTGATGGGGGCTACCATGGATGTATTGGCACAGGATGAGAACTTCAAAAAGTATGCGCCTATTTTCCAGGCTTTCAAGAAAGAGCCTCGCAATGTGCGTGATGCTACTCTCTACCGTCCGGAATATTCGTGGAACTATGAAGTTGGTTCGCATCTCACTTTGTTTGACGGAAAGTTTCAGGCTGATTTGGCTGCGTTTTATATGGACACGCACAACCAGCAGATTTCCAAATTTGCAGAGAGCGGTTTGGGACGTGTTACAGTGAATGCCGGAAAGAGTAGGAGTATGGGGGCAGAGGCAGCTTTCAGAAGCCAGATTACCGACTGCTTTGCCTTGAGTGGTAATTATGGATTTACGTATGCCACTTTTACCGACTATGCGGTGAACGGCACTCAGAATTACAATGGAAACTATGTGCCTTTTATCCCTAAGCATACTTTCACTGCCGGAGCACAGTACCGTATTCCGGTAAAAGCTGCTTGGATGGACTATATTACCTTGGATGTCAACTATAAGGGGGCAGGACGTATCTACTGGACTGAGCAAAACGATGCTAGCCAGAAACTGTATGGTACTTTGAACGGACGTGTCTCTTTCAGTAAAGGTAAAGGTCAGGTGGCATTGTGGGTGAATAATGTCTTGGATACAGATTACCAGACTTTTTATTTTGAGACAATGAATAGAGGGTTTGCTCAGATGGGGCGTCCGATGCAGCTTGGAGTCGATATCCGCTGTTGCTTTTGAGAATAAATTTTAACAGGCTATATATAGTAACCAAAACGAGGTGACATTTTGAAAGAAATGTCACCTCGTTTTGCTTCAATCGACGGCATATTTAGAACGAAATATGCCGTCGATTGGATAAAAATATGTCGTCGTTTTGTTCTAATTGACACTATAATTTCACCCCTCCTTTTCAGCAGGAGCTTTTTGATGGGCTGAAACTTGTTTATCTTTTTGATTTTCAGCTTTTTCCTTCTTGCCGAACAGCCAACGGAAAAATCTTACCAAAAAGTTCCTTTTCTTAGCTTTTACGGCAGGCTGTGCAATTTCGTTTTGAGGAACGATTTCGGCCTTTTGTAAAGAGTCGGTTGCTGCCATCTTTATACTGTCGGTAGCTGTTTCTTTTAAACTGTCGTTGATAAAAATCAGTGAATCCGGTTTCATCAACTCCTTGTGCTTCTCTTTCCCGATAACACTGTCAGTAGCCAGCCAATATGAATTGTTTTGTGTAGGCTGTTTAGGCTGAGGCTTAGGTTGCGGCACCTTGAACTGGATAGGAAGTATCCGTTTGCAGCGTACTGGCTGCCCGTAGTCTTTTCCTGGAATCCAGTGTGGCATTTCTCTGATCAGGTTCAAGGCCAGAGAGTCCATTACAGGATTCAGATGTCGCACAATGGAAGGAGAGGTAATTTCTCCATTGGTTTCCACCACAAATTGCACTCCTACCGCCCCTTCAATGGAATCTTTGAGAAATTGTTCCGGATATTTCAGATAGCGTTGCTGGTATCTTTGGAAGGCTTTCATTCCCCCTTCGGGAAAGTCGGGCATTTGCTCCACTACCGAGTAGATTTTATTATTCCCTTTCGTTTTCATCTTTACCCGATATGGTTCGCTGCTGCTTTGTAGGAATGGAGTGATGTCTAGCTGCAGGTTTTCCATACCTTCGGCTCGTAGGGTAATGGAGTGATTATAGTCTGCTTCAATCTGGAACAGTCCTATTTCGTCGGATACAGTTCTTTTTCCGGTGCCTTGCACTCCGACAGAGGCTCCTGTTATGGGTTGGTCATTTTCATCTGTCACGATACCCTCTATCAGGAAAGTGTTGTTTTGCTGCTTATAGCCGATGACATCTTCGGGGGTGTCCAGATAGAATTTCTTTACAGCATTGTTTTTGTCCATAGAGAAAGAAGCGACGGCCTTTTCCTTGTCTTGTGTGAAGTAAAGGCTTGCAGTATGCGTATAATATTTGTTTAATTCAAATTCAAAGGCGATGACTCCTTCTTCGTTCGGACGATATTCGGTACTTCTTCCATTGACTTTTAGTAGAATCTGTGTTTGAGGTTCTCCAGTTGACTTGAGTACGGTTACTTCAAAAGCCAGTGATGTACTTTGAGCCCAAGTAGGCTGTGCGCCAAACAAGATGAGGCACAATGCGAAAAGAGATAGAATGTATTGTTTTGGATTTATCTTCATAATGTCTTTTAAATGATGTGCAAAGCTACAAGTATTCTGTTGTATTTCAAAGTTTCTTGATTTTTTTTCACAGCATATTGCTGTTGTGCCATGCTGAAAGGCTGGAAGAATCAAAAAGAAAGAGGTTAAGAATACATCACTATCTGTAAGTGGTATATTCTTAACCTCTTGGAAAATCTTATGGAAGGATAGGTTATGGAACGAACAGGGTGCGTTTAGGTTTATGGCTGACAGGATTGTAAATGACTTTTCCGATGCCATAGCTTCTGCTAGTCTGTGTTTCCGGCTTAGGCAGAGAAGGGAACTGTCCGTGTTCCATGTGGTACAGTACGGGTCGGAGCAGTGAGTCCTGTGGCGTACCCAGTTCTCCCAGTTCTTTGCTAAGGTCCTCACTGATAAGATAGTCGGGTAGAAGTCCTTTCTCATAATAGTCATACTCACCTTTCGAATTGCTTACGAAGGCGGTAGTAAGCCAGAACTCCAGTTGTTTCACTTCTTCATCTGTAAAAAGACTTTGTGCCACATTCTTTCCAAAGGTCGGTTCTCCCACTTGCAGCAGTTTCTGTCCGAGATAAGGACGCAGACAATTGATAACCAGTTCGGAAGCAGAGGCTGTATTGGCAGTGGTAAGCACGTACAAGTGTTCAAATTGAACGGGTTGCGCACCGTTCAGCAGTGTAGGGTCGAACTGAAAAGATAAAGTTTTGTTTTGTTTGTCATTCTGAATCAAGTCTACACACTTCTGGTTCATAGCCTCCTGTGGGGCAAGATAAGTGCTGAGCATTACGGCGGTAGAAACATTCCCTCCTGGGTTATATCTTAAGTCGAGGATGACATCAGTAGCAGAAGCCGGCATTTGTGCAAAGGCATCTTGCAGTTCGTTTTCACTTTCTTTGTTAAACAAGTTGTAGGCAATATAGTATGCTTCTTTGTTTCCAACTTTTACGGTGCGGGTGGCCAGTACACTAGGTTCTTTTACGATGCGTGGTTGTGGCATATCTACAAAGACCGTGTCTGGCTTTCCTTCTGCATTTTTTCGTGCAATCTGAAAGCGGTGCGACTTGACAGGTCTGGAAATGAATCTCTCGAAATTGCTGGAACTGATTTGTTGGCTGTCTGCCAATAAAATCCATTCCCCTCGTTTCAAGTTCACTTCTTCTGCCGGAGAATTTGGGTATGTATATAATACGTGTACCACATTGTTTCCTTCTGCATTTCTTACCAGTGCTCCTTCAAATCCAAAAGAAGGGTATTGGCTTTGTGAGCGTGTAGTGAAAACCGAGTCGATATGAGAAAAGATAACTCCGTTTTTCTGGTCTCGTGAAGAAGCTACGGTTCTAAGAAAATCACTTGGTTTCTTGAAGAAGTCAAGTTCCTCTTCAGCGGGCAAGTCCTCGTAGAACAAGTAGTATTCCTGCATTACGTTATACATCCAGGTCTTGTTGCTGATAAGAGCATAATATTCACCGGAGCGGTCTTTGCCGCACGAAACAGCCCCCATGCTTATCACAATGGTTGCCAGTATAAAGTAAATGTAAGATTTTCTCATAATTCCGGGTTATTTCATTTCAAATGAATTTTGTCCAATCATATTTCCATCTGCAAAGAGATAGACATTGTATTCGCCTCCAGGCAAGAACTCTTCCACATCCCAATATACGGTAACATGTTGTTCTTCACCGGTATATTCAATGTATTTTTTGATGGAATAGGTGATTTCTTTGTTTTCGAAACTGAAGCGGGTGTCTCCTTTCGACAAGATTTCATTGTTTGGTTTTGCTATACGTACATACAATGTTTTGTTGCCGGTAGAAGCCGTAATGTTTTTTACGATAGTGAATGAGATAGCTATTTTCTTCACATCCTTTGCACGGCGTGCATTTCTGCCTCGTTTGTTCAGAAGTTGTGCCTTGATATTGGTGGCATCCAGCTGTGCAGCCAGCGATACTTTCTCGTTCAAGTTCTTCTTTTCGGCAGCCAGCGTGTTGATTTGTTTGGTAGCGGCAGAGTATCGGCTTTTCACTTCAGTATTTTCTTTTACAAGTGCTGCATTGATTCTGTTGAGTGAGTCTATTTGCATTACGTAGCTTCTCAATACGGCACGCACCGTTTTCAGTTCTTTCTTCAGTCGCATGATTTCGTTGGCATTGCTGCTTTTTACTTGGCGCAGTTCCTCCAGCAGTCGTTGTGTCTTGAGTTTTTCGCTTTCCAGTTTTTCTCTCAATGAATCATTGTTGATCTGAATCTGAAGTTCGTCATATTGAGTGGCAAATGTGCTATATTCGTTCTCCATCTCTTCTTTTTCTATGGCGAAAAGTTGAGTCATTTCCTTGTTCTTACGCATTTCATTAAATGCAAAAAAAGAAACTCCCGCAATCAATGCGATTAATGTAATTATGACAATCAGTAGTTTTTTATTCTTTTCCATGAAATTATGTATTTGTCGCAAAAGTACAATAATTTATGTAGAAGATAGTTGCTGAAGGCTTAAAAAATACGAATATCAAGGTACTTCCAGGACAATGGGCGGATTTTGACTTTCAGTCCATGCAGAAAAGTGATATTGTGGATATGAGGTGGGGGCTTTATTGTCTACCCAGTCGTTGAGCACTTTTATTAGAGGCCAGTTATTGTATATGTCTTTGATGTAAACAGTCATATGTTCTGGGTCGTATTTGTAAGTATAGGGGAGTTTTTTCTTTAAATCTCCTATTATGTTTTGTTGTATGTAATAACAATATTGGATGCTAGATGACGTTGAACATTCGTAGGTAATACCTCCTTGGGGGATTTCTTTATCAAGTTGGTAGGTATAGCAGTTGATGGTTTTAGAGTTTAGGATATTATAGGAAGATATACCTCCAGAATAAGTTCTAGGAGCATAAGTACAATTGGCGGCAAAGCAGTTTAAAATTTCTCCATGATTATAGCCGCAGATACCTCCCGCATGAAATTTATGGTTGAGGTGTGAGTTGAAATCATTTTGAATGGAAGCACAATCCTTTATTACGCCAGACGACAGGTTACAGCTGGCAATTCCTCCCATTACCACATTGGCATTGTTATGTTTGATGGCTGATGAAATACACTGGCAATGCTCTATCATACCCTTATTCTGTGCGACAATTATTCCTGTTGCCGATTCGAAGTATCTGTAAAATAGCCCATTGAAACTACATTTTTCAAGGGTAAGATTTTTAATGATGCCGTCTTTTCCGACTTTATAAAACAGTGCAAAATTATAATTTTCTATTGGGTAATCGAATGAAAGGTGTAGCTGGTGTATAGTGTGCCCCATGCCATCAAAACAGTCAGAGAATTCAATGCCATCACTGGAATCCTGATGTCCGATACCTTGCATACGCTTATTGTCCTCTTCTGTGAAATAAAGGTCTTTGTATAGTCTGTAGGTAGTTTTCCCTTGGATTGTTGTGGCAAATTCATCCAAGGTTCTGCCATTATATTCTTTTCCGTTGAAGAGGTGAGCAAAGGCAATCATATCTTCTACGGAGTAGATGCCGGGTTCATGCTCTTTGGAAATAAGTTGGCAGGAATATTTCTTATTGGGAAGATATTTGCGTGTTTGGATAGGAAGGGTTTTCTTTTCTCCGTTTAAGAAGACAAGTTCGATAGATATATCCAGCGCATTGGTTGGAGGGATGATAAAAGGATATACTCCATCATCTCTTTTATCTAAGTATTGCATGTGAGAAGGCTGTTCATTCCATACGATATCTCCGGAATAGGGCTCAATGGCTGTTATGCTTTTTGAAGTGCAGATGCCTATTTGTTTGATTTCAGAGTTGATATAAGGTTTTGCTTCCAGATTGAGAAGAGCAAAAAGATGTGAGAAGGATAAGTTGATGTTCGATTGATAATTCACTTGCTGATTACAAGAAAGTATGTCTTTCAGAACACCGTTGGAATCATATAATTCTGATGTGTTGGAGGGGTACTCTGGATAGTATGCTTGAATATGTGCGGCTTGTGGTGCTTTTCCCCATTTCAAGTCGTGTTGCCAACAGTTGCCTTGATAGGTTAGTATTACATTCTCACAGTTGATACCTCCCTTGCTGAAAAATGAGATTTGGCTTCCTTGTGGAAAATCTTTGGAAGAAGAACTTCGGGACTGATAACCTTGAAATTCGTGATATGTATTTCCAGTAATAGTGAATTGTTCATGTGGGGTGTTTAGCTCTATTTGGTTGGTACATCCGCATACAATGAGAAAGAGTATTCCAAGTAATGGTTTCATGATAGACATAGCTAAGGTTTAATATTATATTCATAAAACGTATTTTTGATAGATTTTATACTGTTGGCTTGCTGTTTTCATAAATAAAAAAACGCTGTATACCTTCACAGGCATACAGCGTAAACTACAATACAAAATACAAATACAACTAAACGAGATATTATGTGTATCGATAAACGATATATTATGGTTTAATGAAATCATAGAGACTTTCGGTCTTTACTTTGTTTATTATACAATACCTTGCCCCATCATGGCATGGGCTACTTTCATAAATCCGGCAATATTTGCCCCCTTTACATAATTGACATATCCGTCAGTTTCGGTGCCATATTTCACGCATTGTTCGTGGATGTTGTGCATAATCTGATGCAGTTTTTCATCTACTTCGGGTGCGCTCCAGCTCAGATGCATAGCATTTTGGCTCATTTCCAGTCCGGAAGTGGCTACACCTCCCGCATTGACGGCCTTTCCTGGGGCATACATCATCTTATGGCTGATGAATGCGTCGATAGCTTCCGGAGTACATCCCATATTGGATATTTCGCCCACGCAAGTCACTCCGTTGGCTATAAGTTGTTTGGCGTCTTCACCATTCAGTTCATTTTGAGTAGCGCATGGCAGTGCGATATCTACTTTTACCTCCCATGGACGGTGTCCTTTCACAAAGGTAGCTTCCGGATATTTCTCTGCATAAGGAGCTACGATATCATTGCCGGAAGCTCTCAGTTCAAGCATATAGTTGATTTTTTCTCCGCTGATGCCGGTCGGGTCATATACATATCCGTCGGGACCGGAGATAGTCACCACTTTAGCTCCCAATTGAGTAGCTTTTGTAGCGGCTCCCCATGCTACATTTCCGAAGCCTGAAATAGCCACTGTTTTACCTTTTATATCAATGCCCTTCTTGTCGAGCATGTGTTTTACGAAATACAGACCGCCGAAACCTGTAGCTTCCGGTCTTACCAGTGAGCCGCCAAATTCAAGCCCCTTACCGGTAAATGTGCCAGTAAATTCACGGGTCAGTTTCTTATACATTCCAAACATATATCCCACTTCACGTCCGCCTACACCGATATCACCGGCAGGAACGTCCATATCTGGTCCTAGATGACGCCATAATTCAAGCATGAAAGCCTGACAGAAACGCATCACTTCGGCATCACTCTTGCCGCGTGGTGAGAAGTCAGACCCTCCTTTTCCACCGCCCATAGGCAAGGTGGTCAGTGCATTTTTGAAAGTTTGTTCAAAACCGAGAAACTTCAGAATGGAAAGGTTTACTGAAGCATGGAAACGGATACCGCCCTTGTAAGGGCCAATAGCGTTGTTAAATTGCACGCGGTAGCCCAAGTTGACCTGCACTTTCCCGTTGTCGTCTACCCAAGGAACTTTAAAGGTGATGATACGGTCGGGTTCTACCAGACGTTCTATCAATGAAACTTTTTCAAATTCAGGATGTTGGTTATACACCTCTTCTATGGAAAGGAGAACTTCTTTCACTGCCTGTAGATATTCCAGTTCACCAGGATGCTTAGCCTCCAGAGATGACAAGATTTGATTGATGTTCATGATAATGTAGTTTAAGATATAACAAAATGTTTTTCTATCCTCTTGCAAAATTATCATTTTTGGCTAATCGTGCAAGTCTTTCCCGATATTTTTCTTGATAGAAATGATAAATTGTTAATTTGTTCATTCATAGGCTTTCGACGTTATGCTAAAAAGATAAGCCACTTGTTGGATAAATCAACGGAAATACCTTATTTTGTTAGAAAAATAAAAGCTTAAATTAGAAAGTTATGCTCAGTAAGTTAAAGTTAAATCAGCTCTATTTCAAGGATACGCAATTTGTGAATCTGATGACCAAGCGTATCTTCAATGTGCTGCTGGTGGCCAATCCGTACGATGCTTTCATGTTGGAGGACGACGGCCGTATCGACGAGAAGATATTCATTGAGTACATGAATCTGAGTTTACGTTACCCTCCTCGTTTCACGCAGGTTTCTACCGAAGAAGATGCCTGGAAGCAGCTGGGCATTACTATGTTCGACTTGGTCATTTGTATGCCGGGTTCGGATAATAGTGACACTTTCGATATTGCCCGTCAAATCAAGGAGAAATATCCCCGTATCCCTTTGGTTGTACTGACTCCCTTTTCGCACGGTATTAAGGAACGTATGGGGCATGAAGACCTGAGCATCTTTGAATACGTGTTCTGTTGGTTGGGCAATACCGACCTGCTAGTGTCTATCATCAAACTGATAGAGGACAAGATGAACCTGGAGCACGATATCAAGGAAGTGGGGGTGCAGATGATTTTATTGGTAGAAGATTCCATCCGTTTCTATTCTTCTGTGTTGCCCAATCTGTATAAGTTTGTACTCCGCCAAAGTCAGGAGTTTGCCACCGAGGCATTGAATGAGCATCAGCGCACGCTCCGTATGCGAGGTCGTCCTAAGATTGTGTTGGCCCGTAACTATGAAGAGGCGATAGAACTTTATGAAAAGTATCAGAACAATATATTGGGAATCATATCCGATGTTCGTTATCCGCGTGAGGGGAAAGTAGACCCGATGGCAGGAATCAAGTTCTTGAATGAGGTACGTAGCCAAGCTCCCTTCTTGCCTATGATTCTTCAGTCGGCCGAAGAAGCTAACCGGTGTTATGCCGACAAGTGTAATGCGCTGTTCATCGACAAGAATTCCAAGAAGATGAACATCGACCTTCGTGAAGCCGTGTCCGACAAGTTTGGTTTTGGCGATTTCATTTTCCGTAATCCAAAGACCAAGGAAGAGGTGGCCAGGGTACATAATCTGAAAGAACTCCAAAATGTAATCTACTCCATACCTGCCGATTCTTTACATTATCATATACGTAGGAATCATATATCGCGCTGGTTGTATTCGCGTGCCATCTTTCCGGTGGCAGAGTTCTTGAAGCAGATTACTTGCGATTCGCTTCAAGATATCGATGCCCATCGTCAGATTATCTTTGAGGCCATTGTGAAATATCGAAAAATGAAGAATCAAGGAGTGGTGGCCGTATTTCAGCGCGACCGCTTCGACCGTTATTCGCATTTTGCGCGTATCGGCGACGGGTCGTTGGGGGGTAAGGGAAGAGGACTGGCGTTTATCGACAATATGGTGAAGCGTCATGCCGAGTTTGAAGAATTTGAAAATGCTTCAGTAGTCATCCCTAAGACGGTGGTGCTTTGTACCGATATCTTTGATGAGTTTATGGATACCAATATGCTTTATCAGGTGGCATTGAGTGATGTTGACGATGAGGTTATCCTTCATGCCTTTTTGAAAGCCAAGCTGCCTGACCGTCTGGTTGAAGATTTTTTTGCTTTCTTCGATGCGGTGAAAGCCCCTATAGCCATCCGTTCGTCCAGTTTGTTAGAAGACTCCCATTATCAGCCGTTTGCCGGCATCTATTCCACTTATATGATACCTTATTTGGACGATAAGTATGAGATACTTCGTATGCTGAGTGATGCGATAAAAGGGGTATATGCTTCGGTATATTACAAAGATAGCAAGGCATATATGCAGGCCACTAGCAATGTCATCGACCAGGAGAAGATGGCGGTTATCTTGCAGGAAGTGGTAGGTGAACAGCACGGTTCTCGTTTTTACCCTTCTATTTCCGGAGTGGCACGTTCCATCAATTATTATCCTATCAACGATGAAAAAGCAGAGGAAGGTACGGTCAGCCTTGCATTGGGATTGGGTAAATATATTGTAGATGGGGGGCTTACTTTGCGTATTTGTCCTTATCATCCCGACAAGGTGTTACAGACCAGTGAAATGGAAATGGCACTTAGGGAAACCCAGACTCGTTTCTATGCACTTGATTTGAAGAATACCGGGCAGAACTTTTCTCTTGACGATGGATTCAATCTTCTGAAACTGCCTGTGCGCGATGCAGAGGCGGATGGAGCTTTACAGTATATTGCATCTACTTATGACCCTTATGATATGGTGATACGCGACGGTATCTATCCAGGTGGGCGTAAGGTGATTACTTTTGCCAATATCTTGCAGCATGGGGTTTTCCCTTTGGCGGAGATACTTCGTCTCACACAGAAATATGGACAGTGGGAGATGCGCCGTCCGGTTGAAATTGAGTTTGCAGTCAACTTGAATGCCCGTGAGAAAAAAGGTACTTTCTATCTGTTGCAGATTCGTCCGATGGTGGAGATGAAAGCTGATTTGCAAGAAGACTTGAACCTGATTCCGCAAGACCGTCTGTTGCTTAAGAGTGAAAATGCTTTAGGACATGGCATTATGGAGGATATTCAAGATGTGGTATATGTCAAGACAGAAGGCTATTCGGCTTCTAACAACCAGTTTATAGCGTATGATATAGAGAAACTTAACAAGCGTTTCTTGGCTGAAGGGAAGCATTATATCTTGGTAGGGCCCGGACGGTGGGGAAGCAGTGACACTTGGCTGGGAATACCGGTGAAATGGCCAAACATTTCGGCAGCCAGAGTGATTGTGGAGGCGGGCTTGACCAATTATCATGTGGATCCGAGTCAGGGCACACACTTCTTCCAGAATCTAACTTCTTTTGGAGTGGGGTACTTTACCATCAATGCTTATCGTAACGATGGTGTCTATAACGAAGAATTGCTCAACAGTATACCGGCGGTCGAGGAAACCCAATATTTGCGTTGGGTGCATTTCGAAAAGCCGATAACAGTAAAGATGAATGGAAAGAAAAAGCTGGGGGTAGTAGAACTGTAGTGTTTTTCATAAAAGAAGAAAGTCGTTTTGGAAACGGTGACAGGCTGTTCCCGAAACGACTTTCTTTTATGATGCTATTATCCGTTGTTGCGATATTCCAGCGGACTCATCCCTACATATCGTTTGAAGTATTTTCCGAAGAAAGACATATTGGCAAAGTTTAGGGAGTCTGAAATCTCCTGGATAGAAAGTGAAGTGGATTTCAGTTGTGACTTGGCATCCATAATGACCATGCGTGAAATAATTTCAATGCACGTATGTCCCGACGTTTGCTTTACCGTGGTGCAGAGGTGGGCTTGAGTGATGCCCAGCTTTTCAGCATACCATGCCACACTTCTAGTTTCATTGTATTTTTGCATGACCAGTTGGGTGAAGTCCTTGCAAATCTGTTCGCTTTTAGAAATGATAACCTTTCCTTCTTGCGGATTCATATACATGGCTGCAATACCAGCATGAATATTATTATATAAATAAGGAGTAATCAGTTTTCGTTTGTTGGCATCAAAGAATTCATAGAGTTTGATTAGGAAACGGAAATATTCCTCCAGCAGTTGTGCCCCCTTAGGTTTTAAGCTATAGATGGGGCGTCCTAAGGTGGTGAACATGGTTTGAAGGATAGCTCGGTTGGCGGTAGCTTGTTCAATATAGGTAGATGAAAATCCTCCGAAATAGATTTTCAGGTCTCCTTTTACTTGATGAATCTGAAAGATACTTCCCGGCATGATTGTCACGAAGTCATTGGCTTTGACCGATATCTTGTTCAGATTGACCGATGCTTCAATTTCACCATCCATACACAATACGAAAATCTCCGATTTCAGACGGCACGGGAAGTTGGTATACAGGCTTAGCAGTTCCTTGCTGATTCCGGTACCTATAACCCATTCTTCGGGTAAGTCTATTTTAGGCAGTTCTTTTTCCATAATGAGTCTATTAGGATTAATCTATCGTGCAAAGATAAAGTTTTTATTGAAAAATATAGTGTATTTGAAAAAACGACCATCGTAGGAATGCATAAAAAAGGTATTTTCTTCATATTATGGAATATAAAAGGTGTTGTAAAGCCAGTTTTTTTAAAAATAGAACATTAATAATAAAAATAGACCTTGTAAGGATGATTGATTTGAGGTTACTTTGCACCGTTAAAAATAATGGGCAGTAGGTATCTTTTATGAAGAACTATCGCCTGATAGTTAATTTTAAAAATTAAGTGTAAAAATGAAAAAGAATTTATTTGCGTATTTGTTTACAATGCTGTGCTCGGTTGCTTTGTTCAGCTCTTGTAGTGATGGCAATGATGCTCCTGGTCAAGAGCCTGTTCAAGAGCCTGTTCATCCATTATGTGGTACTTACGCTCTTGCAAGTTATGAAGTAACAGATAGACCAAAAGCTAATTTCCCGGTTTCATCTCCATTGTATGCAAATTGGACAGGAGATGCATCTACAGAGAATTTCACAGGGATTTTCCGTATGATGGGGGCTGCAATACTTCCTCAGGTATTAGAATCTGTCGAATTGAAAAATGATGGAAATGTTTGTGCTGCTTATATTCCTAATCCAACTATTAAATCTGATAAATTGATGGGCTGGGGTATGGGAACTGTGTTTGGAGGTTTTCCTAAAAAAGACGAAGTGACAGCTTTAGCTGCTACTGGTGGATTTGTAGGTTCAAAAGATGGCCTGGCTACTTGGACTGAATCGAATGGTGTTTTTACTTTGAAGTTGAATTTGAAAAATATTATAGAAGAAGCTGCAGGTAAAGAAGATGCTGCTGAATTGGTGAAAGTGATAGAAGGAGTATTGAATAGTGAGCCAGCACAGATAAAAGGATTGTTAGCCGGTATTTTGGGAGAAAGCATTAATAACATTACAGATGCTACCATACTTCAATTGAAAGGTTGGGTTTTGAATGGTATTTCTTTGAAAGCAGTACAAGAGGGAGCAAACTTGAATTTGTATTTGCAGAAAAAAGATTTTGATTCAATGTTAACTCTTAGAGAGACTGGAAAATATAATATTTTGGGTGAACTTGTAAAGGAAAATGACCTGCAGATTTTGTGGAAAGCTTTAGTTGCTAAGGGTATGATACCAGAAGAAGCGAAAATGGCAGGTATGATGTTGCAGGTTATTAGTGGTACATGGGAAAAAACTCAGGACTTTGATTTAGGACTTTCTTTAGTTAAGAAATAATCAACAAACATGATATAAAAAAAGAGAATACACGAGAGTGTATTCTCTTTTTTTATGCTCTAGAATCTTTTTGTAAAGGAAATTACGTTTTATGCAAGACGATTCTTTCTTTATCTAAGAAGGTATATTGTCACTTACTTCTAGCTATCGAGAATATTTAGAGGGAGGTATTGCTATTTTGTCTTTGCAGGAAATTGGATGATTGGCTTTAGGTATCCATAAAAAGAGTAGATTAGGAAACTGTTTTCCATAATGTAATCCAGGCAAGCGATAAGAATAGTGGGGGAAGAAAAAAGCAACTGCCTTGAATGGAACGATTCAAGGTAGTTGCTTAGTATTTATAAAATAAGAATGCAATCTTAGAAAGCATATCCGAAACCTACGTGCAAGTAGATAGGATACATAGCAAAAGAGATTGTCTCAAAATCCTTCTTGAAGATATCGTTCAAGTAAGGTCGGCAAACACTTTTAAGTGCTTGAATGCACGCCAGTCGGCACCGGCTTGCAGTCCCCATTGGAAGTTTCTCATGTCATCCTTGAAGTTATAGGAAGCAGTTGAACTACCTGAAAAAGAAATCTTGTCACCAGTAGGGTTTCCTTCTCTCAGATAACCGTCGTATACTTCCCCCGAAAAGTCATGTTTCATGACATAAGAGAAATACGGTCCCAGTTTGACATTCCATCGTGGGGTGATGGCATAAGCAGCCAATATAGGAATGGTAAGACAAGTGCTTTTTACCATTGTTTGTACTCCACCGGTCCAGTTGCCCTTCAAGTGGTTTCCGTCATAGCCTGTAATTTCCATCGAATAGTTTTTTACAGTAGCCTTGGTTTCCATATTTTTGTTTTCAAACCGCAAACCAGTAACCATTCCCCATTTCTTGTTGTCGTCAAACCACTTATACATATTACCTTCCAGCAAGATGTTCAAGGTAGGGTCGTATGAGTCGATTTTTCTTATTTCACGTGGCAGAGGCAGCGGAGAAGTACCTCCTATACTGATACCGGCTCTTAATTCATATTCCCATCCGTGTAGTGCTGCATTGATAAGAGTCATTGTACGGTTCTTTTGGGCAAAAGATGCTGTAGCGGTCATCAGCGCCAACAGGCAGATTATCGTTTTCTTCATATTGAGGTTCTTTATCAGTTATTTATTTACATTCTATTTTTACTTCATCTACCCACAACGTACTACCCGGTGCACCTTTGAACAACGCACCGTCTCGGCTGGAGGCCATTACGATGGAAAGGTTGTATTTTCCGGCTTTCAGTTTGGCTGGGTCAATCTGTTTGCCATAGCTCTTGTAGTCAAACTGGATGTTGAAATGTTTCCATTCATCTGTCTCGGCAGTTTCCGGAGTTACGTCCACTCTAGCCATGGCCACCATGTTAGGGTGTTCGAAATTATATTCTGCAGCCAGTTTTCCATCCATAAATTTAGTCTGCTCATCAGTTTCGTAGAATATGGCATAAATATCAAAGACATCTTTCTTTTGGATATATCCATTGCCGTTGTAGAAATGATCGGATGCTTTATACTTATAATATCCCGACATCGATATTGGTTTTTCGTAGAAAGCAACTCCAAACTGGGTAGCTTGAAGAGGTTGTGTGATAGCATTTCCAATATTGAACTGTCCGAGGAACAAGTTACCGGCAGCAATTGGCATGTTAACCATTTCGCCAAGGCTTCCGGTGCTTTTGGTGCTCAGCTTTACACATTTTCCGAACTTTCCTTTTAAGTCTTGGGTAGTAGGATAATCAGAAGGTCCAGCCGAAGGAACCGCAAACTTAAATCCTCCGTTGCCGCTTGCCCAAGTAATTGATTTCTCATTGTTGGTTTCATAGAATTCAAAATACTTGCCATTATTCTTTATTGTTTCGAAATGGAAGGATGTAGGAATGTTAATGGTATTATGTGGAATGGCAAAAATCTGGTATGTACGGTGCCAGTTCCCATCTTCAGAGGTTACGGTATATTGTACCGGTTTGGTAAAATCATGCATACTTCCATTTTCAGGGCTGATGGTAGCTCCTGGAGTCAGTTCAAACGAAGGGCTTAGTTTGGTGCGGTCTGTTTCTTGCTTTACATAAATATAGACAGGGTGTGCCTGAAGTTCCTGGTCAAACGGACGGCTTATATCAATGAAGTCGTTTGCCAAAAGTTCTTCAGGCAGTGAGCAGCTGAGGATATCAGCTTCTGCATTCAACGCCTCTTTCTTGATGCATGAAGCAATACCTAGTGTCAGTATGGCCAGCAGCAATAGTTTAGTAATCTTCATAAGAATTATCAGTTATTTATTTGTTAATAAGCTATTTTATCAATGTTTTAAATGACAAAAATACGAAAAAATAAGGCTCAGCGATTCCTTTTTAAGGTAAAATATGTAAAATAGCAGCATAATCGTCTTTTAAAAACAATCCGGGCCAAAGCAGCAGAGTTGTTCCTTGAGGTGGAGCAGGCTTTTGCTGTCTTGGTCCGGAGAGGTTTAATATAAGAAGCAGTTCACGAATGATGAACTGAATTAAGGCTGATTAATTATTCTTGCGGATGAGGGTAGCCCCAAATTCACAATTGGCCATTTTCCACATACCCAGGAAAGAAGCCTTGGTGATGTCTACTAGTTTATCCCAGTTTATTCTGTGAGTTTCGTCGCTAGGCATGTGATAGTCTGGGTGTCCGTTGGTATGATACCACATAATCGGAATATTTCTAAGTGCAAAGCAAGTGTTGTCACTTCCCCCTATCGGTTTATCCCATGCGCGATAGTTTGGTTCTAGTTGCAAGTCATATTTTTTGATGTCATCTCTCAGCCATTTCTCAAAGCTGGGCGTGTTTTCGGTATAGAAGAATACCACATGCTTAGGCTGGTTTTCCTCCATGTTTCTGCCAATCATGTCAAAGTTAAGATAACCTTTTACTTTGTTCATGTCTGGATATGATTGAGTGAAATACTTAGAACCTAATAGTCCCTTTTCTTCACCATCCCAGAACGCAAAGATCACAGTACGTTCCGGTTGTGTGCCGGTGGCTAGGAAAGCACGTAGAATCTGTAGTACAGCCGATACGCCTGATGCATTATCATCGGCTCCATTATAGATTTTGTCACCATCCAAGAAAGGATCTATACCTAGATGGTCATAGTGTGCTCCTATTATGACGATTTCATCTTTTCTTTTTCCTTCAATCTTACACAGCACATTGCGCATGTGGTACACTTGATGTACCTTGTCTTTGCAGATGGCAGCAATGGAATCGGGATGCACTTGCAGGCGTCCTTTTTTTTGTCTTTCCTTGCGGTATGCCTTGAATGTTTGGAAATACGAATCACCGTTCAGAGGAGTTGCTCCCCATTGTTTCAGAACCGAGGCGATGTACATTCCGGCAGTCTTTCCGCCGGCAGTACCTGCTTCCCTTCCTTCCAGTTCGTCGGAAGCCAAAAATCCGATGAAGGCTTCTGCACTGTGTTTGTTGATGGTACTCAAGCCTATCTGTTCAGGTGAAGAGGCTTTCTGTGGCTGCGCCCCCCAAGCAGTGCCGAGAGAGAATACAGCCAGTAAGGTCAATAGTGTTTTTTTCATGATTTTAAAAATTGCAGTTTGAGAGTTTTTCTGTTAATATCCGGAACGATATTTCCCTTCCTCCTTGTCTTCCAGAATATTGAGGTAAGATGCATAGCGCGATTCACTGATATAATGATTTTCCACAGCTTCGCGCACGGCACATCCCGGTTCGTGGCGGTGAGTGCAGTTGCCGTACTTGCAGTTGGCTGAAAATTCAAAGATTTCCTTGAAGTAGTGTCCCACCTCTTCGTCCTCCATGTCGAATGTGCCGAATCCTTTGATACCTGGAGTGTCAATGATATATCCGTCACCTTTTACGGGAAACATTTCAGAGAAGGTAGTGGTGTGCATCCCTTTGTTGTGTGCGGTAGAGATTTCCCCCGTCTTGAGATGCTGTTCGGGCAGCAACGTATTGATGAGGGTTGATTTTCCTACTCCCGAATGTCCGGAGAAGAGTGTGATTTTTCCTTCCAGTTCACGTTTCACCTCATCGGTGCCCACTTCATTGAGTGCCGAAATTTTGAAGCAGGGGTAGCCTATATGCGTATAAAGATTAATCAAGGCGTCTAGATAATTCTGTTCCTCTTCCGAGTAGCGGTCGGTCTTGTTGAACACCAGTTTTACGGGTACTCTGTAAGCTTCGGCCGAAGCAAGGAAGCGGTCGATGAAAGTGGTTGAAGTTTCAGGATAGTTCACCGTCACCACCAGCATGCACTGGTCCAGGTTGGCCGCAATGATATGCGACTGTTTGGAGAGGTTCGACGAGCGTCGGATAATATAATTCTTTCTGTCTTCTATCTCGGTGATGAAGGCAGTACCCTCGGCGTTGGTGATGATATGTACCCTGTCGCCTACTGCGATAGGGTTGGTGCTTCGTATTCCTTTGAGGCGGAAATTTCCTTTGATTTTACATTCCACCAGGCGGTTGTCGTCAGTCTTTACCTGATACCAGCTGCCGGTGTTTTTTATTACTAGACCTTTTTCCAAAATAATGTAATAATGCGTTGTGCTGCAACACTATAGTTTACTCTGTTTGTCATGTCCCTTACCGGGGAAAAGCCGCCGGAGCGGCTTTTCTGAAAGATTTATTTAATCTAGTGTCGCAATGAAAATTAAACAAATCATTAATAGACAGGGTAAAAATACAAATTTATTCTGGAATAGCCGTTTTCTTTCCGGGGATATTTTCCATGACAGGGCCTTTCGTAACTTTGGTCCCTGTCATAGAAAGAAAGAGTTCAGCTAGGAGTTTCCAGTCCGGAATCAGGTCACTGCAGGTTTACTTTCACGGCATCCAGAAATTCCAGTGTCTTTGCATCCAGTATGATGGCTATCAGTTCGCAGTGCTGTGGCTGCAGGACTTTTTCGGGGAAGTCTTTTACTGTTTCTATCTGTTTTCCAAAGGTATATCTTTCTCCCCAAAGGGTGTTTAAGTAGCCTCTCAGGATATGGTTGTGTACAAAATTATATCCTTCTCCGGCTTGATATCCCATCACCTTATTTTCTGTTACCCAAAACAAAACATTGACTTCTCTCTGTGCCATGGCTTGTTCGTGATCCGGAGTAGGGGTAGACTTGAATGACAAGGCAATTCGCTTATCCTTGATTTGGGCATTCAGTACCGAGTGGCATTGTGGAGAGGTATTGATATATTGTCTCGCCATTTCATCTGAATCCCTTGATTTTACCTTGTTGTTCCAAATAAGGGTAGGGTATCCGGTTACTCTCCGGTTTGCATATTCATACCATTCTTCAAAAATAAAGTTAGAATCCTGGGTATACGAAGGTGTATGAATGCCGGCCACGAGCAGGTGTCCCTGATATTCAGCCTGCAGTCTTTCCAGGGTTCTGATTTCGTAGATGCAATATCCGCATCGTTGTCCGGTAAAGTCCATAACCAGTACATTCGATTTTCCGTTGTCGTGCGGTGGAGTCGGGGGAACCGGTTGTGGAGTGGGTGGATTCTCCGGTTCTGGTTCCGGGTTTGGTTGCGGTTCCACTGGCTTTTCTCCTGGCAGGTTTTCCGGGTTGTACCGAAATTTGAGGTGCAGGAAAGCCAGTTCCTTTTTCTCTCGGACAATAGAAACTATGACCGAGTAATTCCGGGCCTCCTTTTTCATTCCTTCTGCTATTAAATAGTGTACTTGAATGAATTCACTTTCGTTTAAGTCGTCCATTTCCACCGAAAACAGTTCTTTGTCGGAAGCATCCTGGCAGTTGCCGTTGGCACAGATTTGTGTAAGTCCTCCGAACTGTTCTCCCTGATGGTCTTCTTTCTGTATAACAAGGGTGAAAGGTCCCTTTCCTTTCATTTCTCCTGGTTTGATATAAATCAGCGGACTGACCATTTCCACTGTTTTGTCTTCTCTCACTTCTATTTTTTCGGTAATGGCATTTCCGCCAGACTGCACAGTGTCTTTTTCACATAGGAAATAGATAGGTCCTTGTCCGTCTGGTCCGGGCTTTTCTTCCGTATCCGGATTGTCTGTGTCATCTTTAATGCCGTCACCTAGCGCCACGATAGCTGTTTCATAAACTTCCCTTGATTTTTTGTTGAATAAGAAAGCTACCACTTTTGCATTGTCTGCCACCTTTACTCCGGCAGGCAGAGAGGCCTTCAGGGTATATTCCTTGTCCAGGTGAAAGTCACTACCATTATTTCCGTTCAGTGCACCGCGCAGTACATTATGATGGAAGTAATCTGTTTTCTTTCCGTTGGGCATGGCCTGTTCGGTCCGTATATCTTCTACTGCCCACAACTGGATTCCCAAGTTCTCTGAAGCAGCCGGAACTTCTGCCATAGTCCGTGCCGATACCTTGATAGCTATTTGGTTCTCCTTATCTATGCTGGCAGAAAGTTCCATGCGGTATCGTGCCGGAATATTTACCCGTGAAGTAATCAGCGAGCTCCATAAAGCCTTCTTCTGGCTGTAGAGGTCATGGCCCAGGTTCTGCCGGTTAATCATTACTCCCGGCACGGAGGCAGGTATATGGTATTCCGAAGCATAGAAATCGGCCGCTTCCGAGGCCAGTTCAGGTCGTGCCTGTCCTGTACGCATGGCATGCAGGGCTACCGTGATGACTTTTCCGGGGTAAAGTTTAGCGATTTTCTTCAGTTCGGCGGCAGCTTGCGGACAGTTGATGCAGTTCTGTCCGGTATATTCTTCCACCAATACGGTACGTTGGTCTTCTTCAGGGATGGCGATTTCTCCATCACTGGTCCATCGGTTGTCACTATCAATTTTGTCACAAGCTCCCATGAGGATAGTCCACAAGCAGATAGCCCACCATTTTATGATTTGTTTCATGGTCTTTCAGTTAAAAGTTCAAGTTATACGAAAGATAAAGTCCTTCTGTAGCAGGCATCATGCGGCAGACTCCACCGGAGCAGTTGATACCTTTTCGGGTGCGTCCGTATGACAATTGCAGGCGGTGGTTGCCGAAATTTCCGGCAGCAGAAATCAGGTAGTAATGTTTTCCTGTTGTTCCTGTATTCCACTGGTCGCTTACAGAGAATATATAATGCGAGAAAGCCGAGCATTCCAGCATAGCAAAGAGCCAGTCTTTTTCTGCCTGCCTGGTGTGCAGGTATTGCAGTTCTGTTCTCAAGGCAAAGCTGGGCGACAGCTTGTGTTTCCCGTCATAGATGAAGATGTTGCTGTGGATTACAGGTCCGTTTTCTGCGTGCCCCTCTATCACTTGCTGGTTATAGAACTGGTTCATGTAAGTGACTGTAAAACTATAGTTTTTGGAAATCTTTTTGCTGACTTCCAGGTTGATGTCGTGAAAATATTTTTCACTCATTCCCCAGAAATAAGTTTTGTCTCCATCCTGTCCCATGAGAGAGATGCTTGTTTCTTCTTCCTGTACTTCTCCTTTTCGTTTCAGTCCTTTAATCTGCGAGGCCGACAATTTGATCATTGTGCCATATTTGCCTCCCAATGCAGAGCCTTTCTTGAAACGGTAACGGATTTCCGACTGCAAGGCCCATTCTCCGTTGGGCTGTGTGGCATATGGATACAAGGCTGCCAGCGTATAGCTTTGTTGTTGCGTAAACGGCTGCAAGTGGTTGAGGTATAAGTCGGTCTGAGTGGCAGTTCTGGCTGAGCGGAAATCGAAGTTCTCACTTCTTCTAGCCCCTAGCAGCACACTTATTCCACGGTGTGCATAAGTAGCGGTAAGCACGGCCACCGACCCCGGTTTATAAATATAATTGTTGGTTGCATTGGGGTCGTTTATTTTATGGGCATATTCTGTGTAGACATCCCAGTCGCCATGTTGCAGCCTGAGCCTAGAAGCAAAGGCCGATACATTTTCCGGTTGGTTAAGCAACTGCAGTTTGCCGTCTATCACTTGGGTGATAGGGTCGGGAGCTTCGTGTTTGGTAACCCAGGCATTTCCCAGGCTGATGTTCCAGTTGTCTCGGGTCGGTTTGAACCACTGTGCCAGGTTCAGCTCCAAGTCTCCTCCATATACATATCCGCGGTCATGATTGATGACTTTCCAGTGTCGGTCAAAGTGGTTGCGTTGTTGTCCACCCAGCAGTTTGACAGTGGCCCATTGCACAGGAGTCAGCACCATTCGTCCTCCTCTGATGGAGTTGTCAATACCCAGGCTGCGGTCTTCGTATGTACGGAGCAGGACACCGCTGCCGAACTGTTCATAAAAATCGCCCACAGTTACTTCAAAGAAGCGGTATCTTCCTTTGAGGTACACGTTAGGAATTCCCCATCCTTTGTTGGTCTCATATCCGGGCAGCGGGTGGTTCAGTTCTTCCACTCTCATGCCCAGTTCCAGAAAATCATTTTGGACATTTCCGGTCAGATAAGTATTTCCGGCCCAGTTTTTATCTAAGTTGTTGCGGCGGGTAGCATAATGGATGTCGGACTGTAGGCTAAAGCTACTTCTCAGTTTCCATGGATTGTTTTTCTCTAGCAGGAAGTCGGTCTGTGCGTTGACAGAGTATGCTATGCACATACATCCCCCGAACAGAGCTATGATTTTCTTCATTTCACCAATGCTTTAACTTGTTTGATTAGTTCGTTCTCGTCGCCATCTGCATATCCGGTATGTCGGTAAACAATTTTCCCTTCTTGGTCCATTACGAAAACACTAGGAATCATATTAACGTTTAAGGCGCGCATCAAGTCCTTGTTGCTATCTAGCCATACAGAGAAACTCCAGTCCTGTACGCGGGCCAATGGCTTTACCTTGAAAGAATTGGCTCCTTCATCAATAGAGACGGCAATGACTTGTACGCCGGTTTCTTCCTGCCAGTCGTCATAGAGTTCGTTGATTGTGTTCAGTTCTCGAAGGCAAGGTTTGCACCATGTGGCAAAGAAACTGACAATGGTAGGAGTTCCGCTTTGGTTGAGGCTGCTTGCATCTATGGTTTTCCCGTCTATATCTTTCAGTTTGACAACAGGAACCTGAGCATTGGTGTACAGGCTGGCCATATAGAGGCAGCCTGTCAAGAATAGGCTTTTAAGAGTCATGGTTCAATCAATTTGGTTAGTTGGTTGTGAGGATCATGCACAAGGGCGCATATAAATGAGTGTATAAAAAAGAAGGGGAGGGAGGTATAAAAAAATGAGGAGTGTAGCTAGAGAATGTTTAGCTTCCTCCTCATCCATTGATCTTTTTTGCGTAAACAATTTGATTATACTGTCATGATTTCTTTGTCTTTGGAAGCGAGCATGTCATCAATCTGCTTGATATACTTGTCGTGTACCTTCTGCAGTTTAGCTTCAGAATTTTTCTGTTCGTCTTCAGCCATACCGTCTTTCACTGCTTTTTTCAGCGCATCGATAGCGTCGCGGCGTGCATTTCTTACGCTCACCTTGGCAGTCTCGCCTTCACCCTTGCACTGTTTAGCCAGCTGCTTACGGCGTTCCTCGGTCAATGGAGGGATACCCAGGCGGATGATTTCACCGTTGTTTTCTGGCATGATACCCAGTTCTGAGTCGATGATAGCCTTTTCGATAACCTTGAACATGCTTTTGTCCCAAGGTTTGATAGCGATACTTCTGGCATCAGGAGTGCTTACAGCCGCCACGTTATTGATTGGAACCATGCTTCCGTAAGAGTCTACGCGGATATTGTCAAGCAGGCGTACATCAGCTTTTCCTGCACGGATGTGTGCCAGGGCATCGTCAAGATACATTGTTGCCATATCCATTTTTTCTTCAGCTTCGCTGAGAATAGTCTTTGAATCTGCCATATATTCTTTTCTTTTTTAAGTTTATCTATTAAATGATAAGTATTTATGTGAACAAAAGTACGTTATTTTTTATTCATCTGCAATAGATTGGAGTGGATTTGTAAATAGATTAGTCTGCTTGACTCTTATTTTTTTATTTAAAGGAATATAAGAGTTACGAATACTGCATATCTTGGAAGGTGACAGTTTGTCAAAATGTAAAATTCGAAGTGTGAGAATCTCGAATTTGCATATGATAGTAAGATTGTTGGCTAATTTGGAGTTGTGAGGCGGCGAGATTTGATGTATCGTTTTATGTGATAGGTCTTTATGATGAAAATTATGTTTCTTTTGAGAGGGGTAAATAGCTTGAAAATCGGACATGTCAGGGGATGTTTGTAGGGTAGAATACTTAAAATAGTCCAATCATCGGCATATTTTTCTTTATTTTTCGACATATTTTTCTGAAAATAATTCTATATTTTCAGAAAAATATGTCCAAGATTTCCGTATAAAAATTGTATAAAACCTATAAAACAGCAATTGGCGATGGAAAAATCATCAGGAAAATAGATTTTTCTTTTCTAGAATTCATTTTTAAGTGAAGGTTAAAAAGTGGATTTTCTTTATTTTGCTTACAAAAAGCAACGGAAGACTGTTTTTTGCTTGATTTTAGACATTGGACGTCTTTTGATTTCAAAAAAAGGTTTTCAAACCACTTGTTTGTGGAAAAATGTTGTTATATTTGCCCTCACTAAGACAATTATCATGAACCGAATGAAAAATTATATCATTATGACTGCAGGCGGACGGATGTGTCTGCACATGCCCAAAGGGATGGCCCCTCTGGGGTGAGCATAATGTATATATCGGTGTTTCTATGTGATACACGCCTGTGTAGGCAGGCATCTTTTTCTGTTTTTTCAAGAATAAACACATTTTATCTATTCATCGTTCAGTCTTTTGTTTCCAGCAAGGAAATGAAGGAGTGAATGCCTTATATTTACGTTGCATGAAAGTATTAAAATTTGGAGGATCATCAGTTGGGTCGGTCAACAGCATGTTGAATGTCAAGAAGATTATCGAATCTGTAGACGACAATGTAATAGTAGTGGTATCTGCTTTGGGAGGCATTACCGATAAGTTGATTAAAACATCGCAAATGGCTGCTGCCGGCGAGTCGGGTTATGAGAAGGAAATGAAGGAGATAACCAACCGCCACATCGAAATGGTATATACGGTGATTCCGGCCGGGCAGAAAAGAGAATTGTTGCTGGACTGCGTAACGGAACTGCTGAATGAACTGAAGGATATTTTTCAAGGCATTTTCCTTATCCGCGATTTGTCGCCAAAGACTTCGGCTACAATTGTGAGTTACGGTGAACGACTCTCATCCATCATAGCGGCTGCTTTGATTGACGGGGCAGTATGGTACGATTCACGTTCTTTCATCAAGACCGAGAAAAAGCATAACAAGCATGTGCTTGATGCAGAACTGACCTACAAACTGGTGCGTCAGACTTTTGAAAAGCTGCCGCGTGTAGCGTTGGTACCGGGATTCATCTCGTCGGACAAGAATACGGGTGAAGTGACTAACCTGGGTAGAGGAGGTTCGGACTATACTGCTTCTATTCTGGCTGCCTCTTTGGAGGCTGAGTCATTGGAAATATGGACCGATGTAGACGGCTTTATGACCGCCGACCCTCGTGTCATCAGCAATGCTTATCCTATTGCCGAACTGAGTTACATTGAGGCTATGGAACTGTGCAACTTTGGTGCGAAGGTGGTATATCCGCCTACTATCTATCCGGTATGCCATAAGAATATTCCTATCCTTATTAAAAATACGTTCAATCCAGATGCTCCGGGCACTATCATTCGTCAAGACATTGACCGTTCGTCGAAAGCCATCAAAGGTATTTCTTCTATCAATGACACCAGTCTGATTACAATGACCGGACTTGGTATGGTGGGGGTGATTGGTGTAAACCATCGCATCTTCAAGGCTTTGGCAGAAAACGGTATCAGTGTGTTTTTGGTATCTCAGGCCTCTTCGGAAAACTCTACCTCTATTGGTGTAAGAAACGAAGATGCAGATTTGGCATGTGATGTGCTGAACGAGGAGTTTGTCAAAGAGATAGAAACCGGAGAAATTTCACCGATGAAAGCCGAATCGGACTTGGCCACAGTAGCTATCGTGGGAGAGAATATGCGACATACTCCGGGTATAGCCGGAAAGCTGTTCGGCACTTTGGGAAGAAACGGCATCAACGTGATTGCTTGCGCACAGGGAGCTGCCGAAACCAATATCTCGTTTGTGGTGAACCGCAATTCCTTGAGAAAGACTTTAAACGTGATTCACGACTCTTTCTTCCTTTCAGAATATCAGGTGCTGAACTTGTTTATTTGTGGTATCGGAACAGTAGGAAACAGTTTGATAGAGCAGATAAACGGACAGCAGGAGCGCTTGAAACAGGAACGTGGATTGAAACTCCGTGTGGTGGGCATCGCCAACGGTCACAAGGCTTTGTTTGACCGGGGAGGAATCAATCTGGACAACTATCGTCAGGAACTGGAGGAGAAAGGTATTACTTCTTCACCTCAGGTGCTGCACGATGAGATTATCGGAATGAATATTTTCAACTCGGTATTTGTAGACTGTACAGCCAATGAAGGTATCGCCTCTCTTTATAAAGATTTCCTCAGCCATAACATTTCGGTGGTGGCTGCCAACAAGATTGCGGCTTCGGCTGAATATGTGCGCTATGCCGAGTTGAAACACATTGCCCGACAGCGTGGAGTGAAGTTCTTGTTTGAAACCAACGTGGGGGCAGGACTTCCGGTAATCAATACTATCAATGACTTGATAAACAGCGGAGACCGTATTCTGAAAATTGAAGCAGTGGTAAGTGGTACTCTCAACTATATCTTTAATGAACTGAGTGCGGAAGTACCTTTGAGTGAGACCATCAGAAGAGCCAAGGAGGAAGGCTATTCAGAGCCAGACCCTCGTTTAGACCTGAGCGGGAAGGATGTGATTCGTAAATTGGTGATTTTGGCACGTGAAGCTGGTTATTGTCCGGAGCAGGAAGATATAGAGAAGCATCTCTTTATTCCGGATGAACTTTTTAAAGGGACGCAAGAAGACTTCTGGAAAAAACTACCTTCTCTGGACAAGGAGTTTGAGGAGAAGCGCAGACTGCTGGAAGAAAAGCAGATGCGCTGGCGCTTTGTGGCACGCTGGGAAGATGGCAAAGGGGTAGTTGCTCTGGAAGAAGTAGACAGCAAGCATCCATTCTACAATCTGGAAGGTAGCAACAATATCATTCTGCTTACCACCGAGCGTTATAGAGAATATCCGATGCTGATTCAGGGATATGGAGCTGGAGCCAGTGTGACTGCTGCCGGTGTATTTGCCGATATTATGAGCATTGCCAATATTTAGGCAGGCTGCCGGAATTTTCTGAAACAAGAACTGTCAAGAAATGGTAAACCGTTGTGGTGCGGTGATAAGACAAAAAAGGCTGGATTCCAATAGCGAGGAATCCAGCCTTCTTGTTATTCAGATGGGTATTACATTGCAGTAATATTACTCTGTTTAGAATGTATGGAAGTTCAGTTTCTTGTCTACAATCATACCATCGGCTGGTTGCAGGTTGAATGTACCATTCTTCTTGGCTTTCAGTTTGATGACAATCATTTCGGTAGAGCCTTCCAGCATCTCTTTCTCACCTGTATTTATGAAAGTAGGATACAATGACTTGGTACCGTTGGTATGCAGGCGGTCGTAAGTAAGGTTTTCCATCTGTTTGATGTTAAGCGGTTCGATACCGACAAACTCAAACAGGTTCTGGTCGTAAGGCAAGGCAAAACTGAATGCATTGACCGATTTCAAGTCAACTCCCTTTACGGCAACCTTCACGATTTCTCCTGCCTTGAAATGTTTCTTCGAAGGAGTAACCTCCAGTTTTCCTGCCAAATCGTCTTTCTGGTTGTCGGTATTCACTCCTTCTTCCAGCTGAGTGGCCACCACAGAAATGTCGTAAGAATCAATCAGGTTGTTTCTGTTGATGTCGCCCACACTGATGTATCCGTCAAAGTCACCGTCACCCTTTCTCAATCCGGTGTAGTTGGTGTAAGAAGTGAAGTCGTTCATATCAATCTTGTTGTCATTATTGATATCTCCCGGGATGTAACTTTCGGTACCAGGCACTTTGAATACATAGATTTCACGTGCAGAACCATAGTTGCCCACAGCTTCCGAAACGGAAAGTTTGATGTAACGTGCAGTAGGATGTTCCTTAAACTCAAACACCTTCACATCCGAGTTGCGCTCCCAGTTGAATTCACCGGCTTCAGTCCATTCCTGCTTGTCGATGCTATAAGCCACTTTACCCTTCAAGAACAGGCCATTTCCACTGTCCAGACGTCCCAAGTAGTGGAACTTGTCGAGTTGGTTGAAGGTCTTCATATCGATAACCAGTTCAAAAGGTACAGCCTTCTTGCCGTACTCAGAATGCCAGATGTCGCCTGTTTCGTGGAAGTCGAACATACATTCAGTGCCGAACTGACTAGGAGCAGAACATTCGCCCGACAATCCGTGGATAGCAAATTCCAGAGGATTAGGTTTGGTAGTGGCAGAGAATTCTTTCCATTCTGAATATCCGTCCTTGTTGACAGCACGGATGGCAAACTGATATTCTTTTTCAGCTTCCAGCCCTTCAAAGAGTAGAGAATTGTTTTTGATGGTGCTATAGAGCATACCGTTCAGTTTGATTTCATAGAAGTCGGCGTTTGTTACCTTGCTCCAAGTAGGTTTTAAAGTATAAGCCTGGATATCTCCTTCCTGGAAAGTGGCATCTGGTGCCTGCAGGCTGCCCTGAGATTGCAGCAACTGGTCGGTAGTATCATATTCATATCCCTTTACAGTGACAGTAACCGGTGCAAGAGTGATGTCTGTTTTTGCCAGTTTTACATGTAATACCGGATTCTTTATAATCTTTACAGAAGCAAATTCGCTGCCAGGAGTAGCATACTGGTTCATATCAGGTGCCTCTTCATAATAGATGCAGTTTTCGCTTTGGTTTAACTCATCCAAGGAAGCCACTTCTGCTAGTTTCACCTTCTTTCCTCCCACCTTGGCAACAACCGCTTTCGGTTTTGCAGTCAGGTTAATGCGGAGTTCGGTAGCCTTTTCTCTGACAAATCCGTTGAAGTCACCCTTGGTAGCATGAATGGTGATAGTAGCGTCTCGCTTGTCGTTCAATTCAGATTCAATGACCGTAGTAGCATATTGTTTTCTCTTGTAAGACTCAGTGATACCATCATCGTCATATTCGGTAGTTTCATTATGCTGGAACGGATATACCTCGTAAATACGCAGGCTCTTGTCGATTTCAGCCACATTGTTTCCTGCATTGTTCATGGCAATGATGGCCCCGCGGCGTACAAAGACAGGCAGTTTCCACAACGGTGCTTCATAGTTGTTGATGATGCGTCCGCCTTGATAGACATCTCCAGTGAAATAGTCTACCCATTCGCCTTCAGGCAAGTAGATACCATTTCGTATATCGTTGCCTTTTTCATCAGCCTGAGTGTTCTGGTAGATAGGTGCCACCAGGAAGTCACGTCCGAACAAGTATTGATATTGGGTAGATTTACCGAGAGTATATTCGTTAGGATATTCCAGGAACATGGCTCTAATCATAGGAAGGCCATCTACTGCTTCTTTGGCAATGCTGTAAGAGTACGGCAGCAGCTGCGATTTCAGTTTCAGGTACATACGGTTGATAGAGGCAGCCGGTTCACCCAAGATATGCGGATATTTAGGATTAGCTCCCCATCCGTCCATATTCAGTTCCATAGGAGTCCAGGTTTTCCATTGGAAGTCGCGTACGTTGACCGGTACGTTCTTTCCACCAAAGATACCGTCCATGTCTGAAGTAATGTTAGGCTGTCCGGAAAGTCCGGAACCGATGTAAGTTGGGATGTGGAAACGGATATATTCCCATTCACCTCCAGTCTGGTCGCCCGACCATATTCCGGCATATCGCTGCGTACCAGCCCATCCGTCAAGAGAAATGATGAACGGGCGTGCATCGTTGCCGTAGTACGGCATAATTTGTCCTACATCAGCCACTCCGTTCAGTCCGAATGAATATCCAGCACCTACCCATGCCACGTCGGTTTTCAAGATACGTACTCCCGCATCGCGCACTTCTTTGATGATGTCACGCTGCAACAACGGTTCCACCTCCTTTTTCGGGTGCAGGTCAGATTGAGTCCAGAGTCCGATTTCCACTCCGTTTTTGCGCGCATAGTCACCCAGTTCCTTCAAGTTCTGGATGTTTCCGTCCAAAGTGCCGGATTGTCCATATCCTGCACCATATCCGTCATTAGGCAAGAGCCATCCCAAAGGCATGTCATGAGCTTTGTATCGGTCGATAACGGCACGGGCGGAGAACTGGTAGTTTCCTTTTTCTCCGTTCAGTGATTCTTTTACTCCGCCATTGTCCTTTTGGCTTTCTTTATATTTCTTTCCATCTTCAAAAAGAATTCCTTTTTCATCCTCTTTCCAGTAGTCGCGGTTATAGGCGTTCAAGTGCCCTTGGAAGAATCCGAATTTAGGGAGTAACACTGGATTACCAGTCAGTTGATAGAAATTATTCAGGTTTTCAACAGCTCCGTCGCCTACCATGCAGAACATATCCAGGTAGTCCGATTCATGAGACAACTTGACCACTCCTTTCTGTTTAGCTCCGAAGTCATAGCTTCCCTTCTTGAAAGTATAGAACAAGATTCCATATCCATTGGTAGACCAATAGAAAGGAGTAGGAGAAGCTACCCCTCCATCTGTCCAGCTGTTTTGGTTGACAATGGCAATAGCTTTACCTTTATGAGAGAAACGTCCGTTTTGCACGCCTCCTCCATAAAAATATTCCTGGTCATGTTCTTTCAGTGTGACAGTCACTTTATCCTTGTCAAAAGCCACAGGAGCCAATGCTTCCATTACGACCTTGTTGGTTTTAAGGTCTTTTATAGACATCAATGTAGTGTTTTTGTCTAATGTAATCTGGATTCGTTCGGTAGAGATAATAATCTCTCCCCCTTTGTCTTCAGCAGTTAACGACTGTACAGTTTTTCTAGGGTTGTCCAATAAAATCTGTGCTTCAGGTTGAGCTTGAGGATCTCTGATAATACCTCCGTTATTATCCTGAAAAATGCGGAAAATATTATTTCCGTAAAAGTCGAAAGTCATTCGCTGGTTGTTTTGCAGGATAACTTCAAAAGAAGTAGGATTCAACTGGTTGACGGAAACGATACGTTGTTGCTGTGGAGAAGTTTCAGTACCGTTCAAAGAGTTTGTGGTAATATTGTAACTTGGCATTCCGGCTACCGTAAGAGGTATAGACAAGGCAAGTACCATTGATTTCAATATTCTTGATTGGTCTTTTTTCATCATTTGAATTTATTATAGATTGATTTAAGTTTAATTTATTATAGATTGTTTGTTTAAGGTAAAAAACGCCAGTCTGTTTTTAAGTGAGGCAAAGTTATTTAGAATTCTTGGAAATAAGGAAATTTTTCAAGGATAAATTTAAGTAAGAGGGAGTTTTTTGCTTATGTTTTTGTAGAAAAGCTTACTAAATGATAATTTACAGAAAAGCCTCTTGACAATCTTGTTTGTCAAGAGGCTTTTCTGTAAATTATAAAATAGGATGAGAATTATCGGTTCTTGTACATATTTTCGTAGTAGTTTTGATAATCTCCACTAGTTACACTCTTTACCCAATCTTGATTTTCCAGATACCAGACAATGGTTTTAACAATACCGTCTTCAAATTTGGTTTCCGGTTCCCATCCCAATTCCCGAGTGATTTTGGTAGGGTCGATAGCATATCTTTGGTCGTGTCCCAAGCGGTCTTTCACGAAAGTAATCAAGGAATCATTAATCCAGTCAATCTTGATTTCACCGTTTTCATCTAGTTCCTTCTTTTTAAGTATTTTGCGGTATTCCGGATTTTCAGTCATCAGACGATGGATAGTGGCAATGGTTTGTTTTACTATTTCGATATTCTGTCGTTCGTTATGTCCGCCTACATTGTAGATTTCTCCATTCTTTCCTGTGCGTATCACCAGGTCGATGGCTTTACAATGGTCTTCTACATAAAGCCAGTCGCGCACATTGCTTCCATCACCATATACTGGCAGACGTTTTCCTTCCAATATATTTTTAATGATAAGAGGAATCAGTTTTTCCGGAAAGTGGTAAGGACCGTAATTGTTGGAGCAACGTGTGATAGTGACAGGCATCTTATAAGTGTCGTGATATGCCATGACAATTAAGTCGGCGCTAGTTTTTGAAGCACTGTATGGGCTATGTGGACAAAGGGGAGTATCTTCGGTGAAGAATCCTTCTTTTCCCAAGGAGCCATAGACTTCATCGGTAGAGACTTGATGGTATCTTACATCCTTTCTCCAAGTAGGATAACCATGTTCGTCTTTTCCGGTAACCCATGCGCATCGTGCTGCATCCAGTAGATTCTGAGTGCCTAAAATGTTTGTTTGAAGGAAAAGCTGCGGGTCTTCTATGCTACGGTCCACATGGCTTTCGGCTGCAAAATTAACGATATAGTCAAATCGGTAGTCAGCAAACAATTGGTCTGCCAAATCCTTGTCGCAGATATTTCCTTTAATAAAAAAGCATCGGTCATTATCTACATCCTTAGCTATGGTACCTAAATTACCTGCATAGGTTAATGCATCAAGTATAACTACTCTTATATCTTCATGTTTGGATAAGATATATTTAACGTAGTTTGCTCCGATAAATCCGGCTGCTCCTGTCACTAGATAAGTTTTCATATAATATGTCGCTTTATTTCGACTCGCAAAGTTCGGAAAGTTTTTTTAATTCGGCAAAAAATTATTCGTTTAATTCGATGACTTCCAAATCAGAGAAGACACTTTGATGGATAGAGAATCTTACTAGTGTCCTTATGGTATGGAATCCATATTTACCGGCTGCTCCGGGATTGATGTGTAGCAGTTTCAGTTGGGGGTCGTACTTAACTTTCAGAATATGAGAGTGTCCGCTGATGAACAGTTGAGGCGGATTGGCAATCAGTTCCTCTTTAATAGACAAGTCATATTTACCCGGATAGCCGCCGATATGCTTCATGATCACTTCGGCATCTTCTATATGGAAACGGGTGGTGCAAGGAAACATTTGTCGCATCTGCTGTCCGTCTATATTGCCATATACGGCTCTTAAAGGTCGGAATTGTTGCAGTTTCTCTACTACTTCAAGTGAGCCGATATCTCCGGCATGCCAGATTTCATCACATGATTCGAAATACTTCAGGTATCTTTCGTCCCAATAGCCATGTGTATCCGATAATAGTCCGATTTTTTTCATTTCGCGTGATAATGATTCATTTGGAATTGTCGGACAAAGATAGTACATTTGGGAAAACTAGAATCTGGATGTTATGGAAAAACACTATCAATACTTTAATCGCGATGTCAGTTGGCTGTCTTTTAATCATCGTGTACTTCTAGAGGCCGATGATGATACTCTTCCGCTTTATGAGCGTATCAATTTTATCTCCATTTATTCATCTAACTTGGAAGAGTTTTTCAAGGTACGTGTAGCAGAACACCGTGCTGTGGCTTCGGGAGGGAAGAGTGAGGATATGACCATACCGCAAGCCAAAGCCTTGATAGCAGAAATCACTTCCATTGTCAATCAGCAGCTGGAAGATCGTATCCGTATTTATGAGCAGAAGATTCTTCCAGAGTTGAGGCGTAATCATATTGTGTTTTTTCAAAGTTATCAGGAAATAGGAGAAGTACATCGTGCCTTTATTCACCGTTTCTTTATGGAGGAGGTGTTTCCGTATCTGCAACCTGTCAAGATAGAAGAAGACAAGGTGCGTATGTTTTTGCGTGACAAAAGGTTGTATCTGGCGGTGAGGGTGCGTACATTGGGTGAGGGGAGGTATGAGCACTTCATAATCAAGATGCCTTATAGCAAGGTTAGCCGTTTTGTGGAGCTCCCTCGAGTGGGAGAGGATTATTATCTGATGTTTTTGGAGGATATTATTCAAGCCAACCTTGATGAAATATTTATAGGTTATGAAGTGGTGTGCAGTTATTGTTGTAAGATTTCACGGGATGCCGATGTCTTTGTAGATGATGTGCCTGCCGAGCAGATGGTGGCAAAACTGAAAGAAAAAGTGAAGAAGCGCAAGATAGGAGCGATAGCACGTTTTGTATACGACCGTAATATGCCTTCCGATTTCTTGTGTTTCTTGATGCAGGTGTTTCATGTGGGCGAGGAGGAGCTAGTGCCGGGTGATTGTCATCTGAATTTGGAGGATCTCTCTCACCTCCCATCTCCTAATCCGAGTGTTGAATCATTGAAGAAGCCGGTTCCTTTGCGCCTGAAGGGTTTGGATATGCCACATTATATGTTTCGTCGTATAGCGAAGCGGGATTTGTTGTTGCATTATCCGTATCATAGTTTCGACCATTTTATTCGTTTCCTTCATGAAGCAGTACACGACCCTTTATGTAGTGAAATCATGATTACACAATATCGGGTAGCTGAACATTCAGAAGTAATCAATACATTGATTGCTGCGGCACAAAACGGCAAGAAGGTAACTGTTTTTGTTGAGTTGAAGGCTCGTTTTGATGAAGAAAATAATTTGGCTACGGCCGAACTGATGCGTAAAGCTGGCATCCAGATTTTTTTCAGTATCCCGGGGCTTAAAGTACATGCAAAAGTGGCATTGGTGTTTCGTCGCAATCAGAAAGGAGAGCAGATACGCAGTTATGCATATATTAGTACAGGTAATTTCAACGAGCAGACAGCCAAAATATATTCTGATATTGCTCTGTATACTTGCAATCAGGTAATGGTGGATGACCTTCATAGCTTATTTCTTTACTTGAGGAAAGAGTTGGATGAACCTCATTTCAAGCGTTTGTTAGTAGCACGTTTCAATCTGTTGCCGGAACTTAAACAACTGATTCATCATGAGATATGGCTGGCAAGACAAGGCAAGGTGGGGAGAATTGTGCTGAAGATGAATGCTTTGCAGGATTTAGGGATGATAGATGAATTGTATCATGCCAGTGAGGCAGGAGTGCAGATTGACTTGATAGTAAGAGGTATCTGTTGTTTGGTGCCGGGAAAGACATTTAGTCAAAACATTCGTGTAACCCGTATTGTAGATAGTTTTTTGGAACATGCTCGTGTGTGGTATTTTGGCAATGACGGCAATCCGAAATTATTCTTAGGTTCTCCCGACTGGATGCGCCGCAATTTGCATCGTCGCATAGAGGCAATTACTCCGGTATTGGATAAGGATTTGAAGCTGGAGTTGGTGGATATGCTTCAGATTCAACTTGCTGCCAACTGGAAAGCCTGTTGGGTAGACAGTGAACTTCATAACTTATTCAAGCGCACTTCTCATGAGCCGAAAGTACGTGCTCAGTATGATTTTTATCAGTATCTGTTTCAAAAGGGAGATGCCGAAGTAAAGTTGCCGGGAGAGTGAAAATGGTATAAATAAAGAAATCCCGGTCACCTTGTTAAACTGGAGTATGGTGGCTGGGATTTCTTTTAATTAGGAGTATCAACTTATGGCAGTTGCAGTTTCAATTTGACAAAGTTCTTCACAAATTCAACTGTGCCGTCAATGCCCAATACCGAAGAGTCTATACATAGATGGTAAGTGGCTGCGGACCCCCATGTATTATAGCTGTAGTAATTATAATATGCAGAGCGTTTCTTGTCTGCTTTTTCAATTAGTTCTTCTGCTTCATCCTCGTCAATGCTCATGGTTTCCATCAAGCGTTTGATACGAGCTTCAGGAGATGCGGAGATAAAGACATTGACACATCTTGGAAAGTCACGTAAGATATAGTCGGCGCACCGTCCTACAAACAGGCACGATTTCTCTTTGGCGAGATGTTTGATGACATCGCTCTGTATTTTAAAGAGTGAGTCATTGCTTAAATATGAATTATATGGATAAGCTCCTTCCGTAATGAAAGGGAAACGTGTTCCGAAAAGTCCCCCTAAAATACTTTGTGAAGCTTTTTCATCAGCCTTTTCAAAAAACTCTCGGCAAAGACCACTTTCGTCTGATGCTAGATTGATAAGTTCTTTATCATAGAATGAGATACCTAGTTCTTTTGCCAATTTCTCCCCTATCTCTTTTCCGCCACTACCTAGCTGGCGTCCCAGATTAATCACATAGTGTTCATCCATACCTGTAATTTATTATAAGTTTGTATAAGGCAAACTTACAAAAAAATATGGAAAGAGGAAATATCTTTATAAAGATAACAGTATTCATCGTTCGAAATAAGGTTTGTTTGATAAAAAAAAATATTATACATTTGTCAATGAATCTTTCATGGAATTCAATAGTTCGTTAAAGATTAGCCAAGTCTAAGCGACTTTGGTACTAAATAAGATGAGTTCTTTGAAACGTTTGTCAATAACTTGTTTGTTTTTGAGTATCCCAAACAAGCAAATAAATCGTTCGAGCATATAAGCATTGTGAATGACTGACTTGCATGAGGATATGGAAAATGGATTTCGAACCTCTTGCCTCTGCTTTTGCCAAGTTGATAGCCGTAAGCGATGCATTTTGCCTATACCCTTCAGCCGTAGAGTTCATGAAACCCATTGTTACACATAGGTGTGATGAAAGTTTCTTTGGGAAAGAATGTATCACATACCGTCAGGGTAGGACTCTTTTGCAGTTTGTCTTTGCTTTTGATAAGATAGCGGCTGTACCAATCCACCAAGTTTTTCCCCTCACTATCCAGGGTCTTACTATCCGGTGTCTGAATGGAATCTAAAGTCATGCATTCATGGTTATCTATGTCAATGACTCCGATACCCATTATTTCCAATCCACGTTTATATTCACTGGCACAGCCGGACCAGACTTTTTCCAGTAAGGTGTTCATTGATGATTGAACTGTTAAATGTGAACCAGTCGAATTTTTCATTCTTAAAAAGGTTTCGGTATGTCTGCTCCGAAAAGTTTCCATACCTACCTAATTGAAGGGAATTTATACGATTTGGTATAGCCATAAAGGTCTTTTCACAAGGTTTACTTATATTTACTACAGATTTGAGAGCAATCCGGCACTCAGATAGGTATTGCATAAGGAGTGTTTCTTTAGTCATAACTAGAATGGTTAGAATATTTCTAAGCCGCTAAATTCTAACGAATCATGTAATACTTTTCTGCTTTATATTCAGCTGATTAGTTTCTTTTTTATCTGCAATTCTTACTGCTTAATCGTGCGATTCTGACAATATTTCAAAGATTGATTATATGTTTTTTGAGTCAGTTTTCACTGGCTCCATGTTTAACGTTTAAAATTTCGGTAAAAAATTACCGAAGTATTGTTTATAGACATATGGTTATAACTTGATTTATGTTTTCGACAAAATAATTAATAAGTATGGAGCATATAATTTTAGAACAATTAAAAAAAGGTAGCTCTGAAGCATATAGGTATATTTATAAGCACTACTATGCTCTTTTATGTCACATAGCAAGTGAATATATGCATGATGATTTTTTGGCGGAAACGATAGTTGGTGATGTTATATTCCATATATGGGAACATCGAGAATCGCTCGAGATTCATACTTCATTACGTAGCTATTTAATAAAGTCTGTACGTAACCGTTGCTTGGATGACTTAGCATTGAAAAGGAATCAAGTTGAGATGCCATTTTCATATTTTCAAGATAATGAAGAATCTATTGAATCTTATATAATTGATGAACGTTATCCTCTTGATAGTCTATTTAGCCGAGAATTAGAGCAAATATTAAAAGAAGCTATTGAAAAAATACCCGATGAAACTAAACAAGTTTTTTTATTAAGTCGTTTTAGAAACAAAAAATATGAAGAAATCTCGGCCGAACTCGATATATCTGTTAATACAGTTAAATATCACATAAAGAAGGCTTTAAGTTTGATTAGGTTATCGTTAGACAAATATTTACTTCCGTTATTGCTTTTTATTATGCATTTAAAATAAAAAAAAGAAGATTTTACTACCCTCTATTTAATTTTTCCCGTCATCAATGTAGAAAGGCTAAAATATGAACGAAGAATTACAAAATATAGATGATTTGATTGCTGCCTTCTTGGCAGATACATTGTCAGATCAAGAAAAAAGAAAATTGAATCAATGGATAAACCTTTCAGAAGAAAATAAGAAATATTTTCATAAATCTCAACAAATCTGGTTCTCTTGTGTTGATGATAATGCATTGAAAAGATTTGATGATGAGAAAGCTTTTGAAAAGTTTATGCAACGTGTGAATACAGCGGAACAATTATCAAAACAACCTAAAATACGAACTATAAAGTATTGGAATGTTCTAAAATATGCTGCTGTCATTTTAGCTATGTGTATGATTTCCTATATCTCTTATTATAAGGGTGAGAATCATTTGAAACAAGCTTTGGCACAGGTAACTATAGAAGCACCTATTGGTTCTCAAACACGTTTATATCTGCCAGATAGTACCTTAGTTGTCCTAAACGCCAAGTCAGTTTTATCTTATTCCCAAGATTTTGGAGTATATAATAGAACTGTAAAACTAAGTGGTGAAGGTTATTTTGAAGTAATACATAACGAAAAAAAGCCTTTTACTATTCATGGTAATGACGTACAGGTAACGGTTCTAGGCACAGAGTTTAATTTTAAAGATTATCCAGATGTAGACGAGGTCAGTGTTAGTTTGTTTGAGGGTAGCGTGAAACTTGATAATCAGTTAGCAGAGCAGCAAATGATGTTGAAACCGAATGAACAAATGGTTATGAGTCGAGCAGATGGCTCTATGAAGAAAATAATTGGTATTCCAAAAAGAGTGATTAGTTGGACTAAAGGTAATTTGGTTCTCGATGATTCGACATTGGAAGAAGTTATTGAACTTTTGGAAAAAAATTATGATGTTAACATTATTGTTGTCAATGATTCTTTGCCTCCTTATTTATTCAACGGATGTTTTACAATTAGTGAAATGACTGCTGAAAAAATATTAAAAGCATTATGTACAACAGGACGACTAAATTTTATAAAGGATAATAATAATATAACTATTTATTAATTTAATCATTTATGAGAAATACTACGTAACAGAATGGAATATCTAGGAAGATTAAGCGTTGGCCAGCTGACTTAACTAGATAATCACATTAAAACAAACAAATAAAGTGGACTTAATCTTCTTATTTGAATGTTCTAATCTCTTTTGTATTTATAAACTTTTAATCTAATTTTTATGAAACATCGAAAAAAATGCCTACTCATGGCAGGGGCTTTTTTGTGCTTAAACTTAAGCATGTACCCACATGATATCTCATTGAATATGAATAGAGTAACTGTTGAAAAAGCTATAAATGAGCTGCAACAGAAGAGTGGTTACTCATTCGTATATGTGACTGGTGATCTTGATCTACATCAAACCATTACAGTCAAAGCCAATCAATTAAACGAGGCTATCGAACAAATCCTAAAAGGTCAAAATGTAACTTTTGATATCCAGGATAAAAATATTATTATTAAGAAATTTGGACAGGGTATTTCACAAGGAGTAAAACAGAATATTTCTGGCATCATTAGAGATGTTAATGGTGAACCTATCATTGGAGCTTCTGTCCTTGTAAAAGGTACAACTGTTGGTACCATTACTGATTTTGATGGTAAATTTAATCTTGAAGCTTCTAGCAATGCATTATTAGAAATTTCGTATATCGGTTATAAGACTCAATTAGTTAAGGTAACAGGTAAAAATTTAGACGTTGTATTAAAAGAGGATACTGAACTTTTGGAAGAAGTTGTAGTCGTAGGTTACGGTTCTCAGAAAAAAGTAAACTTAACAGGATCTGTATCCTCAGTAAGTACAGATGAATTGAAAGACCGTGTTCAGCCTAACGTATTATCAGCTGTTCAAGGTACTGTTCCAGGTGTAACAGTAATCTCTCGTCCAGGTCAGACACCTAGTATTAACTTCCGTGGTCGAGGTAACTTGGGCTCATCTGCCCCTCTTTATGTAATCGATGGTGCTATCGCTGATGCAAGTTTCTTCTCTAACTTGGATCCAAATAGTATCGAATCTATTTCGTTCTTAAAAGATGCTGCTTCTTCTTCAATCTATGGTTCTCGTGCTGCCTATGGTGTCGTATTGGTAACAACTAAGCAGGGCAAGAAAGAAAAACTGAATGTATCTTATAATGGTTATATAGGTATCAAGACTCCTACATACTTGCCAGATATGTTGGATTCTTGGGATTATGCTACTTTGTTGAACGAAGCTAGATATAATGCTAATCCAGCAGGTGGTAAGAACCAGGCATATACAGACGAAGAAATTCAGATGTTCCGTAATGGTTCAAATTCTGACAGATATCCTAATACAAACTGGTTTGACGAGGTTCTAGATAAGAAGGTCCTTACTACCCAGCACTCTGTAAACTTTAGCGGTGGTAGCGATAAAGTTCGCTTTTTTACCGGCTTGGGTTTTTTGTATAACGACGATTTTATGCCAGGTGTAAGTAGCGACCGTTACAACCTAGATACTAGTATCCAGAGTGACATTACTAAATGGTTGACTGTTAAGGCGGGTGTTAAGTATATCCGTAACTCATCCGATACTAAGAATGGAATCCCATGGATGGCTAACTTCTTAATGGTACCTTCTACAATGGTTGCTCAACAGTCTAATGGAGAATGGGGTAGCATTGCTGGTGGTAGAGATGCTACACAGGACTTTATGAACAATAACCCATTGAGGGCATTGAGTAAGAGAGACTGGAGCAAATCAACTACAGAAAACTCCATGTACAATCTAGGTTTCGACTTGAAACCATTTGAAAATTTTGTTCTCGCGGGTCAGTTAGACTACAAACGCAATGAATATAAGTACAAGAGCTATAATGCTGAATTCCCTGCAATCAAACACTTCGATACAGGTAAAGAAATTCCTGGTACTTCTAATAAGAACCCTAACACAATGCAGCAGCATTGGAACTCATCAAGCACACTGATGACGACCTTGACTGCTAGATACGATTTGAGCTTAACCAATCACACCATTAACTTCTTGGCTGGTACTTCTTACGAGTACTATGACTTCGAGCGCCTGTATCAGAAACGTACAGACTTCATTAGCGATGGTTTACAAGATATTGAACAGGGTAATACAATATCTAAGGAGGTTCCAGGTGGGGCTCCAATGGTAGAAAGTAAGATGTTATCTTATTTCGGACGTATTAATTACTCTTACAAAGACAAATATTTGTTTGAAGCTAACGTACGTGCAGATGCTTCTTCACGTTTTCACGAAGACAACCGCTGGGGATGGTTCCCATCATTCTCTGCTGGATGGCGTATTAGTGAAGAATCATTCATGAAACCAATCCACTGGATTGACAACTTGAAACTGAGAGCTTCTTATGGTACATTGGGTAACATTAACAATGTAGGATATTACGACTACTTCCAGCTTCTTTCAGGTGGTGGCAACTACAACTTCAGCGAAACTCCTGTGAAGGGTGTTCTTGAAGCACAGATTGCTAACAAGAGCCTTGGATGGGAAACAGTAGCTTTGACCGATATTGGTCTTGATGCTGACTTATTTAGTGGAAAATTAAACCTAACAGCTGACTACTATATCAAGAACACAAGCGATATCTTACTGGGATATAACGTACCAAAGGAAACTGGTATTTGGACACAACCTGTGATGAACTTAGCAGAAGTTAGGAATACTGGTTTCGAATTCTCTGCTACTTACCGTAACACTATCGGTCAGGTAACTTACTCTATCAGTACTAATATCGCTACAAACAACAACGAAATTACTAACTTGGCAGGATCAGATAACATGATTCAGCGCGGTGGCGATAAAATCAGATATATCTTGAAAGAAGGTGAAGCTATCGGTTCATACTACGGGTTAAAGACTAAAGGAGTTTATACTCAGGCTGAAATCGATGCTGGTAAATATTACTTGTATGGTCGTGCTCCTAAGGCAGGTGACTTGAAATATGTCCCACAGCGCAATGACATCAAATACTTCTGCGACTTAGCCGAAGGTGAAAATAGAGGTAATGCTTCTATCAATGATAATGACAGAACTATTATTGGTAAAGATGTTCCAGACTTCACATATGGTGTAAACTTAAGTGTACAGTGGAAAGGGCTCGAACTTTCAGTATTCGGTCAAGGTGTTTCAGGTACAAGCGTAGGTTTTGAATCAGAACAGGTATTCGCCTTCATGTTGAACTCTAACCCTCGTAAGTATCACTTGGCTCGCTGGACAGAAGACAATCCTAATGCCCATGCAAAAGTTCCACGTATTTACGGTGGTACATCATTAGATGAATATAACAAGCACTTCTCAGACAACCAGTTGTTTGACGCTGATTACTTCAGAATCAAGACTATTAACTTAGGTTATATGCTCCCTAAGAACTTTACTAACAAAATGGGTCTTTCTTCTTTGAAAGTATTCATGACAGGAGAAAACTTATTTACATTCCGTGCAGACAAGGTTATGAAAGATTTTGATCCTGAATCAGCAACAGGTCGTGGCTTAGGCGCTCTTGGAACTAAATCAGTTGCTTTTGGTGTTAACGTATCATTCTAATAAATTTACAAATATGAAACTCAATATTAAATATACAGCACTTGCTTTATTGTTAGGAAGCATATCATTTACTTCGTGTGATTTGGAGGTGACTCCTCCTTCCGACATCTCGACTGAGTCTTTCTGGAAAACAGAGAAAGACGCATGGAATGCATTGAACGCTTTATATGGTCAGCTTCCAGGTATGGATATTTGGGACGAAATGTACACAGATAATGCTCATAGCCACAAGCCATGGGAAGGTCCTTTCGAATTAGTTCAGACTGACGGTATTACTGCTGGTGATGAATTTGGTTATGACTACAGTACCATTCGTACTACTAATAACTTTATTGTCTGTGTAGACCAGTGTAACATGGACGAAAGTTTGAAAGACCGTATGAAGGCTGAAGCCAGATTCTTCCGTGCATGGCAGTATCTCGAACTTACAAATAAATTCGGAAAGGCATATATCTTCACAGATGTCCCTGAATACAATGCACCACTTGCTAAAAGAAATTCTGTAGATGAAGTAAGAAAGTTCATCTTGGACGAACTAGCAGAAATTGCTGATATCCTTCCAGATTCATACGATGGCAGTTACTTGAACGAGACAAGTAGAATTACTAGAGCAGCAGCTTTGTCACTACGTGCTCGTGCCGCTCTTTACTTTGGTAACTACGCTGAAGCAGAAGTTTCTGCCGGAAAGGTTATTACAGAAGGGCATCACTCATTATTTAGAGTAGGTGCTTTGAATGCCGACCAGTTGAAAGAAGCTGAAGAAATGGAAAAATACATAGACTTCGAAGAACTCGGCCTCGATAGAGAAAAATTCGTAAAAGGTATCTTTAGCTATGAAACTTTGTGGCACGCTGCAAATGCTAAGCCATCAAATCCTGAATATATCTTGACTCGTGAATACATGGCAGATGACAATAACTGTGACTGGTCACGTTATACATACATCCGCCCCAGCCAGATGGGTTCAGGTTATTCTTCATTCGAACCTATGCAGGATGCAATTAACGCTTACTGGACAGCTACAGGTGACAAACTTCCTGAACTTCCAACAGAAGAAGTAAGACGTGAAAGATTTGCAGATATGTGGGTTACATACTTCTCTAAACCTTTAGGTGAAACTTACAAGTCAATCAGCCCATTGGAATTCAGACAGAAAGTTCCTACACTTGATTTGAAAAAGATACCTTATATGCAGGAATTCAGAAACCGCGACAGCCGTTTGTATGCATCTGTTTTGTTCCCATTGAAGGGATGGCAGGAAACTGACTTCTCAGGTGATTTCTATTACATGTGGGACCCATTCAAGGCAGGTGATGATGGTAACGAATCATGGACAGGTTATAGCTACCGTAAACTTGTTTCTCTTACTCCGTACCAGGGATGGCAGAGTGTAGAAGACTTTCCAGTTATTCGTTATGCTGAAGTTTTGCTTACTTACGCTGAAGCGCGCACCCAGAATAAAGACTACGATATAGAAGTTCAGAAAGTTTTGAATGACTTACGTGATCGTTGCGGTATGCCAAACGTACCGACAAGTATGTCAAAGGATGATGCTATTGAATTCATCCGTAATGAACGCCGTATCGAACTCTTCGCTGAGGGTCATCGTTACGAAGATATGCGTCGCTATGGTACACAGTACTGTGCAAAAGTAATGAATGGTGAAAGTACGGCTCCTTGCGGTGCTTTCGATCCGGTAAGCAAGAAATGGAACAAATATGTAGTTATCAACAAGAAATGGGGAGACCGTTTGATGCTGATGCCTATCCCTACATCTGCAATGGATGTAAACCCTGAGTTGAAAAATGATCAGAACCCTGGTTATTAATATGACATGATATTAAGTCGTTTTAGGATTAGATAGAATCCTCTAAACATGGATTAGTTAAAACTGGACCAAGTTTTATTCAACTATAGTGATATCTTATTATAGTTGCGTAATGACTTGGTCTTTTTTAATAAAAAGACATGAGAAAATTATTTTCAACTTTAGGTCTCATTTTGATGGTGAGTGTCGTTTCTGTTGCACAGACCTAGGTATATGACATGGATAGGTTCGATATCAAGCTGAATAAGAGATCTAATATGTCAGCTAAATTGCAGAAAGCATTAAAAATAATCAAGTCAGAGGCTGAAGACAAGACCGTTGTATTGAACTTTGAAAAGGGTATCTACAACTTCTATTCGAAAGGTGCAGCACAGCGAGAATACTATATATCCTAATTTCCGCAAATTATGTAGGCTCTCGTGTTATAAATGGATATTTTGTAAAAATCTCCAATCTCAATGTTCCACATATAAC
>RCNI01000058.1_pt1 | contig 69871 bp, 55 predicted proteins | sample 2041151 | NCBI WGS metagenome assembly RCNI01 (sample SAMN09708214, study PRJNA481090) | feces metagenome | isolation source: feces | place: Antarctica: Albino Rookery
TTCGCCCCTTCAGATTCCCCAAGTCAGGGAAATGCTCATGTCCCCTATTTGCTCCCTTGTCTTTCCCAAGTCCGGGAAATGTCTATGTCTCTCACCCTTACGTCCCTTCAGATTCCCCACATCCGGGAAATGCTCATGTCCCCTATTCGATCCCTTGTCTTTCCCAAGTCCGGGAAATGTCTATGTCTCTCACCCTTTCGCCCCTTCAGATTCCCCAAGTCAGGGAAATGCTCATGTCCCCTATTTGCTCCCTTGTCTTTCCCAAGTCCGGGAAATGTCTATGTCCACCTTTCGCCCCTTCAGATTCCCCACATCCGGGAAATGCTCATGTCCAGCCTCGTACCGCCTTGGGGGTAGAGGGAAATTGCTCTTTTTTTCATTTCTGTAAAACATTGTAATTCAACCAGTTGCAAGACTGACAAAATTTTCGATTTCCGACTCCCCAATCTTTAAGGGGGTAGAGGGAAATGTTGATTTTTTCTACTTTTGTAAAGCGCTGATGTACAACAGGTTGCAAGGATATCAAAATTTGGGATTTCCGACTCCCCTGGGAGTTGAGGTCGCACCGCAGATCTGTCCGAAAAAAGCGACTTGTTCCAGCGCAATTTCCAGGATATCGTAAACCTCTGAAAAACAACTGGTTGTACGACCACTAAAATTCACAGGTTGCAAGTCAAAGTCTAAAAAACGGTGACTTGTTCCCTGTTCATTTCCACCCTTGTAAAACACTGAACTACAATCGGTTGAAATACCTTCAAAAATCACCCGTCGCAAGTCACCTCCTACGATTTTTCCCGTCCGGGAAATGTCTATGTCACCATCTTTCGCCCCTTCAGATTCCCCAAGTCAGGGAAATGCTCATGTCCCCTATTCGCTCCCTTGTCTTTCTCCTCTGCCCCAAAAACGCTAAAAGCCCGGCACGAAGCCGAGCTTTATCGCTTTCTGGAATTAGAACAAATAGGCAACTCCCAAACGGATTTGTCCTCTGTGGATGGAAGCGTCCTTGATCTCTGTCTTGTTCAAATTGACCAGACCGTAGCGGTAGCCGAATTTGACACGAATCTTGCCCAAGACGTCTACCCCTACACCACCACCGAGCATCACGTCAAATTTGGAAATATCCTTCGGAGACTTGGTGGTCTCTACGTCCAATTCTTTGGAGGACGCTTTTTGGCCCACCTGGAACTGGAAAGTCGGTCCTGCGTATGCGAACAATTTCAGGATAGAAAGAAGGTTTATCCCGTATTTCACATCGACAGGCACTTCAATCATATGTTCCTGAAAATTAATCTTTCCGCCATTTGCAAGGAAGGAATAATAGAATCCCGGATCAATGCTCAGACCTTTGTAAAGATGCAAGTCGAAACCTCCACCGATAAAGAATCCGTTATAGCTGGAGGTTGATTTGAGATCTTCAAACTTGAAATTCTCTGCTGAATTGGTATAACCCATGCCCACATGGAGCTGAGCAGATGCATCGGCCGCAATGAACATCAAAACTGCGGTCAAAAAGGCTGTCAAGAATTTTTTCATGAGGTTTTTGCTTTTTTTAGAATACGAATGATACCCCCAGCACCACCTGAGATCTGTGCTCGCTCACTTTGTCGAGGTCACCTTTGTAGAGATTGACCAGACCGTAACGGTAGCCGAGATCTACACGGAGGAAGTCGAGGATGTCTGCGGAAATGCCGCCACCGAGGAGAACATCAAATTTGGAGAGATCATCACTCTCCTTGGTGTCTGACCAATTGTTATTGCCGGCTTTCACCTGATATTTCTGCCCTACTTGGAACTGGAAAGTCGGACCTGCGAAAACGGAAAGTCTGAAGGCAGGAATGATGTCAAATCCATATTTCACATCAACAGGAAGATTGATGAAATGCTCCTGATTCTTGGCGGTCACTTTCGCCCCCAAGATATTGACCAATTCCTTTTCACCGGTAGTGAGATAGGAATAATAGAGACTCGGCGCAATACTGAGGCCTTTGACGATGTGGAAATCATAACCACCACCAATCTGGAAACCGTTGTATGCGGTAGTGTTCTTTTCTGAATCTATCTTCAAGATAGTAGAAGAGTTGGCATATCCCAAACCTACATGGAACTGCGCAAAAGCATCTGTTGCAACGAACATCATTGCTGATGCCAAAATAGCGGTAAAAATTTTTTTCATGTCTATAAAATTAAAGTTAAATATCTGTCTTGTCCATTTTTTCATATTATAGGATCGATTTCAAGTCGTTTTCCCTGCCAAATTGGAGTAAATCTGCCCCAGATGCGACATGACTGCATTGGGCAAATACGACTGAACAGCTTCCCGACTTCTTGCGCCCATCTCCTTGACCAGTTTACGGTCAGTCAACCGGAGCATGGCCTCATATATTTCTTCAATATTGCCAGGTTCGACCAAAATACCATTGTCTGTCACTACTTCTGGAATACCGCCTACAGGTGTGGAGATAATCGCACAACCATAACTCATCGCTTCGAGAATACTGATGGGCAATCCTTCATTTCTCGATGGCAGGATAAAAACATCCGCCTGATTGAGCATTTCTATCTTCTTGTCACCAAATACGAAACCTGCGAATTTAACAAAATTATCCAAGGTGGACTCATGTATCGCTTCTCTCAACTCTTTTTCCTGTCGATTTCCGCCAATTTGGAATAAAATCTCATCTTTTAGAACATTCTTATGAGCAGATATCGCCTGGATGATGTCAAATACCCCCTTTCTTTCTCCAATTTCACCTAAAAAGAGAAAATTGGTCCGGCCATTGTCAGGAATTTCCCGCAGTACCGGGCTTGCGGTTATGTTGTGAAGAATCTCAATTTGGACAGCAGGCACACCAATAGATTCAAACCAGTCTTTCCAAGATTGAGACAACACCACCAGCAGATCAGCAGCCAGCAAAGTGCTGAGAATCCAGTTTTTCCCCTTCTGGTCGGCCTCGTTGTAATAGTCCTTGAAACGGGAGGCGTGGATGTGGAGGATGACTTTCCTGCCGCTGCGACGCGCGATATGCAGGAGCCGGGCGTTCTGACGGAAGGAGCCGTCGGCGGCGGTGTGGATGTGCACGACCCGAATCTGACGGTCCACGGCGAGTTTCCACCCCAGACGGAAGTAGGAGGTCCCGACATAGAGCAGCTTGTCCAGGAACTTGCGGCTCTTGAAAGTCGGCAGGTACTTGAACGTCTCAAAATGAGGACGATAGTACTGAAGCACCGCAGCAATGCCTCCAGGGGCATGGTTGCGGAATTCTTCGGCGACGATGAGCACCCGGTCGGTCAGTTCTTTCTTCAATATGCAGGAGTTCGGTTCCATAATTCTGTTGCTTTTCAGGTTCATTTGCCACTTAGTCGGCGGGCTGCTTTCTTGCCATCTCTGCTTCCTTTCCAGATGGCGCGGAGTTTGGCTAAACGGTGGTCAGCTCCGAGCAGAATGCGGACAGGAGCGGTCTTTTCCCAATCGTATTTCAGACGGGACAGCACACCGGCGATTTCCGGATAGTCCGCTGCCGGATATCGGGTGAGCGGAAAACGGGCTTTGAGGAGGCAGAGGCTCCGGTACCGGTCGTAGAGCCGGGCTTCGGAATAGCCGGGCACCGTGTAGGCTTTGCCGAAGAATCGTTTGCGGATGGGATAGCCGAGCTGGTGATGGAAAACGGTCCCTTCCACGAAATAGGAAGGAACCCCCTGCACCTTGGCGCGGCAAACCAGTTCTTCATCGATTCCGTCCACGAAGAGTTCCTGCCAATAGCCTCCCAACCGTTGGAGCAGAGAGGTCTTGGCCAACATACCCGAAGTGATGAGATTCATCGTAGGGATCAGACGGATACGGCTTTCGATTCCCTCTTCTGCATTTCCCTTGTCATCTGTAACCTGTATCAGTTTAAATTTCTGATTTTCAATGGAGTTATCCACAAATTGCGGATAACTTTCAATTCCGGCAGGAACCGATATGGTTAAAGCCGAACTTTCATTGTCACATTCAACTCTATGAGCTTCAACAGATTGAATCGTTCTAACAGGACCAAACAAAGCTTCCGGCACATCGGAGTTATCCACAATTACAGTTTTATACCAATGGAAATTTTCCCAGTCGGAATCCTGGTCCATAGTGAGCAGATAGTCGTATTTTTTTTCCACAGCGTAGCTAAGCACCTTGTCCAGCGCCTTGGCGATGCCGACATTGTTGCCCATGCCCATGTAGATGATTTTGGGATGATGTATGAAACGACAGGAGGCAGCTTGGACGGCTGGTGTATTTTCCCAAATGACAAGTCTGTCCACGTCATCAAGAAAAGAGCCGATATTGCGAAGCAGTTGGGCCTCTTCCGGATAGTATGTAACCACTACAGCCAATAACCTACTCATTTGTATTGATTTTTAAGAAGTCAGGTTCTATCAGAAAATGCGGGCGCTGATCCCGGTACCAGCGGTCTGGCGAAATGACAATCTTGTTTGGATTGGCAGACAGATATTGCGCCCACCAACTGAAAGTACTGTTGGAAAGAATGAAATGTTTGCAACTGTACATGAGACGGAGCTTTTCCCAAACGGGATCATCTCCCCTTTCATAGCAGACGGGAATATCTTTCATTTCAGTCTGGTCCAGAACCAGATTCTGCCGAACCCACTCGATGTCATCTGAAAAGAAGACAAAGACGGGCTTTTCCACCAACCGGGCGGCCAAAGCGAGGGATTTCATGAAATAGTCCTTGTCACAGACATCATAGATACCTTTGAAAGCCTTGTTCTTGACAAAATCTCCCCTGCGGACAGAAATGCAGATGGACTGCTCTTCGCGGATAATCTTGTAGAGTTCTTCGTTGTGAGACAGTTCCGGTTCCTTGGGGGTGAATTCTTCAAGCAATTCTTTCCTGACATTGCTGAAGAAGTTGGCATTTTCGAATGACCCGTCTATATACAAATCACTGTCTTTGAATGGATTGAAGAAGCTTTCATTATCCAGTGAGAAATGAAGGCCGGCTCCAGAAAGAAGCGGATGCACCAAATTCTGCAACCAAAGTTGAAAAGGTCTTCCGAATTTGGCTCCTGCCTTGCCAAGAGCATAATAAGTTTTGCCCAGAAATTTTTGCCATAACTTGCCGTCACGATAGAGTGCCTTTTCCTGGACGGTACGGTATGGGAGTATCTGGAAATATTGTAAAGAATTTTCCCAACCTCCACTTGCGTTCTTTCCTTCGAACTCACTGACATCCAGCACAATATCATCCTTGATACCAGCTCTCTCCCGAAGTTCCCGCACCGAACGGAGATAGGCATAGCGGAACATCTGGTTGCCCAGCCGTCCTTTGAGCTGCAAGACCATCCGGTAATTTCGGGGCCCGTCGTGGCATTCTTTCATCTTATTGATTCCCTTCATCTGTCTTCTCTTTTATTTCTTCTGTCACCTGATTTCCAGACTTCTGGGGAACCTGACGGCTTTCCAGAAGTTCTTGATAGATGGCTGCAATCTGCCCTGCATATTTTTCTTCAGAATAATTTTCTACGGCCAAATCGCCAGCTACCCGGATCATATCTTCCATGTTGTCCTGTGCCATACGCTGAAGAAGTTGTGCCGCTTCTTCAGCAGTTTCGAACAGCAATCCATTCTGTCCGTCCTGGATGATGTCATGAGCAGGTCCGGAGTTATAGGCCAAGACCGGGCAACCATAGAACATGGATTCGATCATGACGCGACCGAGTCCTTCATGTCTGGAACAGATGATGAAGCCGGCAGCATGAGACAGCAATCCTTTCACATCATCTGTGAAATCATGGAATTCGACTCCGGCCGGACTTCCATATTTGCCGGCCAGGCTGCTCAATTTCCAGCGCATGTTTTCAGAACAGCGGCCGGTCAGTTTGAGTTTGTATCCTTTCATCGCCAGATTGGATCGGCTGAAAGCTTCCACGGCGAGTTCCGGATTCTTGATGGGGTGGATCCGGCCTGCAAGGAATACAAAATATTTCTGTTTATCTGGACAATAAGTTCGTTCGGAGACGGGGCAGACGGCATCTGGCAACATATAGCATCGGGTCTTTCCGTGCAGGGACCGGATGGATGGCAGCTGGGACTCCAGCTCGGCATCGACTCTCCAGTCAGAAGCGGCTTCCGCCAAGCCCAAGTGCTCATAGAGCGGATGGGAGATGGTGATGACGGCATCGGAACTGGACACCTGCTTTTTCCATTGGGCGTATCCTCCGATGGGCTGGATACCCAAGCCAAGATCGATGAATTCCCGGATATGCCAGACATGGGGCACGTGCAGTTTCCTGGCGATGAGCGGTCCGAGGTCCAGTACGCTGGAATTGGTATGGACCAGATCCACTCCTCTGTCTTTGAGCAACTTGCATACTGTATTCACTGCTTTTCTCCGGATAGAGCGGTTCTTCATGGCCCTCAACGGAAGGGTCAGGTTGCGGAACCAGCCGGAACCCGTTATGTAGTTGAAACGGAACGGCACCACCAAGCATTCGTATCCTTGAGCCTGAAAATGTTCCAGAACAGGTCCTTTGGCTCGGAGCAGAAGAAGGGGGTCAATCTTATCTCCAAGCGAATGGAGCAGATTTTCCAGAGACAGCGAAGTGCCTCCCAGTTCTTCCGCTTCATTAAGAATATACAGTATTCTCGCCTTTTTCATATCGCTCTCCTATAATATAGTTATTCTTTCTGACGGGTCCGGTTCTTTCAAGAAATCCGGACCGAGGGTATCCTGCAAAAAGTCAATTGCCTGCTGCTTGAACTCAGGAAGGTCTCCTGCATGCCGGACAAGCGATTCAATGCGAGGATTGCGCTCTCCTTCTGGAACCACCGCCTCGTAAGGTTTCCCATAGATCAGGGAAAAGGCGACACCATGGAATGAAGAAGTCACAATCTGGGAGGCGCCTCGGACAAGAGAGATGAAATCTTCCGGTCCGGCACATTGAATCAGTCCTCGAAATGGTTTGCGGCCGGCATTCTTGGAGATGACAATAAGATCTATCCCTTTTTCATCTGCCACTTTGCGGGCACGTTGGATAACTTCTTCTTCGCAGAGCATCGGATAAGCCAGCACATAAGGTCTGCCAAAATTGCCATAAGGTTCCGCCAGTTCGGACCATTCATTGGAGGAAAGCAGCAGAACCGGGTCTTGCAGCACAGTAACTGGCAGATCGGTCAGCGGTTGCAACATTTCCCGAAGGCTGTCTTCCCGAACACTGATTGCATCAAAGTTCTTCAGCCGTTTCCGAATTTCCTGTGGTCCATCAAGTTCAAGTACATTCATACTGGCACACCAGGCTACCTTCTTGGCTGTGGTCGGAAATTCTCCCCAATAATGCTGGTCATATCCACCGGTAATATTCTTATTCCAGACTTGGTCACTACCAATCAGGACAGCATCGTAATTTTCGGACAAGAAGGAAACGTTCATCCTTTCAATCACGAAACGGCGAAATGACTTGGCGCGGGAACGCCGACGAAAATAGTCGGGCAGGAAACGCCAGCAATATTCCAGCGGTGCTGCTTTGAGGGCTTTCTTGCTCCAGAAAAAGCTGCGGTAGCCTGCTTCGATGGTCGGATTGCGATAATCTATGATTTCTGCCTGATGTCCCAATCCTTCCAGAAAACGACAAGTCGCATAAGCCTGGAGGATTGCACCATAATTGAGCGCATAATGAAAAGTCAGGATTCCTATTTTCATCTTATTCTATTTTTTTACAAAGTCCATGATGTTCTTGAATGCTTTCTCGCCGATGGCATCCTTGATCACATTCTTCAGTTTGTCTTTCTGGCCAGGTACGGCAATGGTGCTGAGACACTCCAGGGCCTCACTTTCGGAAACGGAGGAGACCATGGCTTCCAAAAGGGCAGGATGTTCTCCAAAGACAGGAGTGACGAAGGAAGGCAGAGCCTGTCGGAATTCTTCTTTGGACTGGATTCTCCGATAGGAAAAGCCCAGATCTTCACAATAGTGCCGGACCAGGTCGATGTGACGGGCAGAATAGTGTCCTCCTGCCGCCACGAAAGTCTCGGCTTCCATGCCAAACTGGGAGGCAGGGTGAGTATAATTCGTAAATTCGGCCCCCTTTCCGTTGTTCACCAGCAAGATGCGCAGATTGTCCGGTACATGTCTGTTTCCCAACACGTTCATGTCATAGAAGAAAGCCAAATCCCCGAGCACACAGAAGAACAGTTTCTCCGGGGAGGCCAGGGCGGCACCGACGACGGTAGACAGGCAGCCGTCGATTCCGAATCCGCCTACATTGCTGTAGACATTGACCGAGGCCGGGAGACGGAAGAAGTTGAAGCTGCGGAGAGAGTTCAGGATCCCCAGATGGAGGACACTGCCCTCGGGCAGTCTGGCACTCAGTTCGTGGGCCATCCAGATGTTGGAGAAAGGCAGTTCCGGCAATTGTGCTTCCAGCTGGCGGTATTCTTCCTGGACAGCTTGGCCGCCGGAAAGGACCAGGGCTGGGCGGTCACAGAAAGGCGTCTCTGCGAACTGGGATTTCTCGGAAGAGACAAGATCATCGTCCTGAAGGTAGTGGCGGAAGAATTCGCTTTCCTTCATCTGGAAGATGGCGGTCTGTTTGCGGAAGTCGTCACGGACTTCTCCGTCTTCATTGACACGCCACACCTGGCCTGCCTGGATTTTTCCGCTGGTATAGTAATCTCCGCAGACATAGCCCAGATGAATGAGCAGATCACACTTGAACAGGTCGGTATGGGCATATTTCTGAAAGGCCGCCAAAGAAGGGGTGGTCCCTGCAAGGCCTTTGAAGTTGGCGGTATGGTCTGCCAGGACAACGGCGCCCCTCTGCCGGCAGAACTGTGCGACGAGTGCGGATTCTTCCTCGGTCCAGACGGGATGTGCCCCAATGAAAAGAACCACCCTGCCCATTGGCATTTCAGGTAACTGGTTCCCTGGAGCATAGCTCCTTATGACTCTGGCCGAAGGCAGTTCCCGGACACCGAATTCCTTGCTGACGACGGTCTGGAGATCAATCAGGACTGGCTGACGATGACGGAGCAGCCGGATGAGAGCCTTGTTGATGGCACAATTGCACAACCATTCGTCTTCACTATCCTTAATCTTGTTGGCAGTGGTCATATAGCAATAGGTATCCTTCGGACAGACGGAACGGTCGATGACCTGCGGATGGAGGGTGCCGACATAGCCTTGGCCCAAAGTGCCGGTAACAGCAAGAATGGGCAATTTCCGATAGAATGCTTCCGTCAGTGCAGAAAAATAGTTACGTGAAGCAGTGGCTCCGGTACAGGTGATGACGACAGGCTCACGGCTCTCTTCTGCCATACCGCAAGCAAGATAGGCGGCAGATCGCTCGTCCGGTGCCGAATACATCTGGAAGAAGGGATCGGACTGCAGACTGATGACCAATGCCATGTTGGCAGTGCCCGGTGAAGCGACAACCTGACGGATTCCATTGGCTTTAAGCAAGGAAACCAGGATCTGTACGTTGCGTTCTGTGCTATAGTTCTGTGTCATTTCTCTAAAAATTTTCGTTGTTTCATTGTTGTTCCGGTGTCTATCGCTCATACTTTGCAATGAAAGAGAGACTGCAATTTCTGGTGGAGAAAAGCCTTTTCTCCTTCAGTAGCGGCAAACAGGTAGGAGGCTGCGAATACCGAAGCAAAACTCAGCAAGCAGACCTCAAGGGTACGCCAAAGAGACGGAGACTGAAAGAAATGGAGCATCAGTGGCGGAAGGGCCGCTATGACGGTTACTTTCAGGACCCGCCAGATGACTGCATTGAAGAACTGGCGGAGGGTCAAGCCAGTATCTTTCCGAGTTACGATGAGCCGCACAAAAATCTGTATGAAATCCACCGCCATCAGAATCAGGAAAGCCACGTATGGAGCGGCTCCATAGTGGAAGGCCAGCCAGGAAAGCGGGAAAGCGAAGAAAGCCGCCATGGAGACGGCAATCTGATAGTTTCGAACCCTTCCTGTCGCATTGATACCAGTAAGAATTGTATTGCCGAGAGATCGGAACAGGGCGCTCGCCAAGGTAATCCGAACGAGGGCGACGGTGTATTCCGGGACATTGGACTTGAGCCAGAGATCCAGGATAGAAGGAGCTTCCAAGAAAATCGGCAGAGCAAAGAAATAGATGATGATATAGGAGAACTTGGCTCCTTTGCACATCAGCTCATGCATATATTGCAGATCATGGGCGGCATAACTCTTGGTAATCTGAGGATTGACGGCGGTGATGAAATTGTTCACGAAGCCGGATACGGAAGATTCCACTTTGGCAGCCAGTCCGGTGGCGGCATTGAGAGTCACACCGAAGAACTGGTTGACCAGCTGGTTGACACCTTGGGTGTTGATGACGCTCATTCCGTTGCCGAGGGCAAGCCAGCCGGTAAATTTGAAAATCCGTTTGAGCAGGCCGGCATCCCAGACAAAATGGACTTTGGTGCCGGGGAAATGTCTCCGGCAATAGATACCATAGATGAGACGTATCAGGACTTTCACCAGGACCATCAAGATTGCATAGAGAATCAACTTGTCAAATCCGGCAAACTGGAGGCTGATGGCAATCGCCAGATTGAGCACTCCTTCCAGAACGCTGATGTAGGCGAAGGCACCCATTTTCTCATGGGCGATGATGGCGCTGTTGTACGGTACGCTCAACAAATTGACGAAAAAGACCAGAACTGCGCACTGAAGTACCCAATTTGCGGCAACCATACGATCTGGAGGCAAGTCCATATGATGATTGACATACCAGACCAGAATCGGGTCCGCCACCAGGGCAAGGACCAAGATCAAAAGAATCTGGACAAGCACGGCCGTAGAGAAGACCTTGTTGAAGTTCTGATTCTGTTTCTTGCCCAACTCGAAAGTCAAAAAACGGCTGACGGCATTGGTCAGGGCTCCGGAGAAGATGGTCATCATGGCGACCACGCTGCCGATGACGCTGTAGATGCCGAAATCGGACTGTCCCAGGGCATTGAGCACGACCCGGGACGTGTAGAGGCTGACCAGCAGCAGCAGGATCATACGTCCGTACAGCAGCAGCGTGTTGGTCGCGATGCGGCGGCTGACACTCGAGAGCTGGGGGATGTCTTTTGGATTCTGCATATCTTCCTTCAATTTCATCTTCCCTGGGGGAAGGTTTTCTTTTCAACATTATATAGAATCATGTAAATATATGAATTTTTAAGCAATCCTCCTATTTGTTTTTATGCAGGACATTCATTAACTTGGGCACATCAACAATTTGCTGTTCCGTATTGCGGAGTCCGGACCTTTCCGATCCCTGCGGGCAGTTCATCGAATGACTATTTAAAACCACTTTCCTATGCCAGATGTTTCAAAACGCGGTTCAGACATGCCGGCATCCCCTATCCGCAAACTTGCCCCTTTCGCAGAGGCAGCAAAAAAACGTAACGTAAAAGTTTTCCATCTCAATATCGGACAGCCAGATCTGGAATCTCCTCGACAGGCCTTGGATGCCATGAAGGAAATTGACCGGAAGACGCTTGAATACAGCCCTTCACAAGGGTTCGCCTCCCTTCGCGAAAAATTCTCCTCCTATTACAGGAAATTCGGAATCCATCTGACACCGGACGAGATTCTGGTGACTTGCGGCGGTTCGGAAGCCCTGCTGCTGACCTATTTCGCCTGCTTCAACCCTGGGGACGAGCTGCTGATGACCGAGCCGAGCTATGCCAACTACATGGGCTTCGCCGTTGCGGCCGGCATTACGGTCAAGACCGTGACCTCCCATATCGAGGACGGTTTCGCCCTGCCTTCCGCCGAAGAATTTGAAGCCGCCATCACGCCCCGGACCAAGGCCATCCTCATCTGCAATCCGAACAACCCGACCGGGCACCTCTACACTTCCGAAGAGCTGTTCCGTCTGAGAGACATTGTCCTCAAGCACGACCTCTTCCTCATTGCGGACGAGGTGTACCGTGAGTTTGTCTATGTGGACGACCCGTATGTCTCCACCCTGACCCTCTATGGCATGGAAGATCATGTGATTGTGGTGGATTCGGTGTCCAAGCGCTATTCCGAATGCGGCATCCGGGTGGGCATGATCGCCACGCACAACAAGAAGGTGATGCAGACGATTCTGAAATTCGCTCAGGCCCGTCTGAGTCCTCCGCTGCTGGGCCAGATTGTGGCAGAGGCGTCCATCGAGGGGACGGAAGCCTATTCCAAGGCTTGTTTCGAGGAATACAAGGCACGACGGGACTATTTCATCCAGGAACTGAACAAGATTCCGGGAGTCTATTCCCCTATGCCGGAAGGAGCTTTCTACACGGTGGCTTCCCTGCCGGTGGACGATGCCGAAGCCTTCTGCAAATGGTGTCTGACCGATTTCAGCTATCTCCCTTCGGAGGAGGACATTGAGACCGTCGCCGCAAGCAGCGGGCTCCATAGCGCCGAGCGCAAGCAGGCACTGAAAAATGAGATTGTCGCCGAACTGGACCGGGGTCTCATTGACCTGTTTCTTCCGCACCGGAAACCAGAGGGGCCGAAATATTTCGATTCCCTGACAGATGTCGGAGAGCAGGAGCATGCCCGAGGGCTGGTCCCTTCCCTGCACAAGGTTCATTTTGACAAGGAATATACCGGCTACACTGTCATGATGGCTCCGGCTGCCGGCTTCTACACCCACAAGGAGGTGGGCAGAAACCAGGTGCGAATGGCCTATGTCCTGAAAATTGAAGATTTGCAGAAAGCGCTGATTGTGCTCCGCGCCGCTCTGCAGGCTTACAACAGCCGATAAACATTCTACTTTTTTGAAAAAACAGAGAAAAGGAGAAGCCTGGAACAGGGCTTTCATTCAGATAAAAGCAACTTTCAAACAAATATCCGTGTTCATTTTCTGAATACGGATATTTTTCATTCAATTTGCAGGTGTAAACATCATCGTCCGGAACCTGTCTGCCGTTGTGCAGGGGAAAAATGGCTTCAAAGAGCCGACAAGTGAACGGGTGGTTAAGGCGGCAGGTTCCCTGACGGTGTTTCCGAACCTCATGGAAGAGGTCACGGAGCCTTAATATTTGCCTTCAGCCAGTTTGGCCAGGATGAGCGTCACCATCTTTCCGGAATCGTGGGTCGGAGTGTTCGGATAGCGGTTGGTCGCATGTGCCCAGGCCATGGACTGGAGAGTCGGATTGTTCTTGATGCTGCGTCCGTTGGTGATGTGGAGACGGCAAGCCTCGAAGAATTCCTTCCAACGAGGCAGGTAGAGGTCTCTCATGATGCCGGACCACTCCTTGAAGGCATAGTCACGCAGATCGGTGGTGTCGCTCTCGCCTCCCCAGTAGCTGATGAGGGCCCGGGCGTTCCACTCGCAGAGGCGCTTCTCGCTGTCGGTATTGCCGAAATTGCGGGCGGCATTGATCCATGGACCTATCATGAAATCACGTCTGGAGGAAAGCAGCTTGTCCATATCGCCGATGATTTCCAGCATCTTCGGTGCCAGGGCGTCGGAAGGTCCGAGCTGACCTTTCTCCACACACTGGACATATTCGTGGTAAAGGCGGTAGAACTCGTTTGCCAACAATTGACGGGTAATGTTGACCACGTCGTATTCGAGCGCGTCGTTGCCGTCCAGTTCGGTGGCGACATTGGCGAGGTAAGGGATGATCTGCTTCAGCGCCTCCAAGTCATAAAACACATGAGATGTTCCCCAGGAAGAGGCGCTGCGCACTTCCAGGGAAGGTGGAGCACAAATGACGGATTCCGGATTGCCGAGGATTGCCGGCATATTTTCCACGGTCTCCCAAGGCTGTACCGGAGCGGACTGGCTGGAATAAGCCGTCTGCAGGAGAATGCGCCAGGCCGGTTCCATATCTTTGCCGAGCTGCCCGCCATAACGGGCGGCGGCATAGCTGCGGATCCATTCGTCCAAGGAGAAGGTCTCATCGTGCCAAGGCAGTTCGAACAACAGTTCGTAGTTTACAGGATTGTTCAGCACCCCTTCGGCACTGCAGCCAATCCCGATCATATTTCCAGGACAGATTTTCTTGGCTCTATAATATTCATCAACAAATCGTTGCAGCTGCCCATAAAGACCTGTAGTCTCGCCGAAATTGTTGATGGTTCCCCAAAGGAACGGAAATCCGTCATAGCCTCCACGGTCTTCCCAGACAGCGGCCTGTTCTCCACGGAAATCCCAGATGATGGCATCGCCTGTCTTGGAGAGGCCGGACAAGAATTTGGAAGAAGGGTTGTCGCCCCAGGACTGGAGAATCCACTGGCAGCCCGGATTGTATTCCCTCATCTTGCCGAGAACGGTTCTGGAGAGAGTGGCCTCGTCGATTCCTGCACGGTCGCCTCCCTCGTGGAAAGGTTCGCCGGCAAAGAACTTGAATTCGCCGTAGTTCTTGTTGATTTCTTCATAATAGATTCCTGCCATCTGGTCGTAGAGAGGATCCAGCGGAGACAGGATGTCCGGACGGAGGAAACCGCCTACCCAATTGCCCTGCGGCAGAATCTGGGCATTCGGGAATTTCTCTTTCAGCGTAGTCGGAACCATGCCGTAGAATGACATGTAGATGGGATTGATGCCGTATTTGCGTTCCGCATCGATGACCTTCTTGGCAAGTTCGGCACGTTTCTCCACCATGTCCAGGTTGATCGGGCCGCCCCAGCCTTCGAGGTTGCCCATCAGGTGCCATGCGTTGAATGCCGGACCCGGCAGGAAGTCAAAGATTTCCTCCTGGCTGAAGCCAATGCGCTGAAGCGTGTTGTACCAGACTTTCTCCACTCCGATTGGCGCCAGCGTGAGGTTGACTCCATTGAGAACCATATAGTCAATCGCTTCCTGCCAGTCAGCCCAGTCCCACCAGGCGGCGGAGTAGTTGAGCGTACAGAAATTGAAGAAGTGACGATACTGGTCAGTAGTCTCGTGACGTACCTTTCCCTCAATTTCGGGCAGCACATCAATCGGCTGGATGTTCTTGCCGGTCAGAGAATAGTTCTGATGGCAGTAATGCTTGAGGTAATGGTTGAAGCCCATGCCGGCGGCAGGGATGCTGGTCGCCCTGATGATCAGTTTGCCGCTCTGGGTGGACAGTTCGTACGCATCCTGGCAGCCTTTCGGCGCTTTCATCTGTTTGACTTCAACCTTTCCTCTGGACCAGGGAGCCACACGGCCGATCACCTCCAGAGCAGGTTCCAATGGCTGGCTGCATGCCGCCAAAAGCGGAAGCAAGAGGACGGCCCACAATATTCTTCTCAATTTCATTATAATACAAGTATTTGTCATTCAATATTCTATCTCTTAGAGAAATGCCTTTGTGCACGCCTCAGCAGTTGCCGTACATTTTCTCATAGTACTGCAAATAGTCACCGGAAGTGACGTTGTCCAGCCAGTCCTGGTGTTCCAGATACCAGCGGATGGTGAGTTCGATGCCCTGTTCAAAGGTTACGGATGGCTTCCAGCCCAGTTCCGTGGCAATCTTGGTGCTGTCAATCGCATAGCGGAGGTCATGTCCCTTTCGGTCGGCTACATAGGTGATGAGATCCAGGTCCTCCCCTTCCGCCCTTCCGAGCAGACGGTCGGCAGTCTGGATGAGCACCTTGATGAGGTCAATGTTCTTCCACTCGTTGAAGCCTCCTATATTGTAGGTCTCTGCCACCTGTCCTTCGTGCAAGATGAGGTCAATGGCACGGGCATGGTCCACGACGTAAAGCCAGTCCCGAACGTTCTCCCCTTTTCCGTAGACAGGCAACGGTTTGCGGAAACGGATATTGTTGAGGAACAGCGGGATCAACTTTTCAGGGAACTGGAAAGGTCCATAGTTGTTGGAGCAATTGGAAATGACCGTCGGCATGCCATAAGTGTCGTGATAGGCCCTGACGAAATGGTCGGCGCTGGCTTTGGCGGCAGAATATGGAGAATGCGGATCGTAACGGGTCGTCTCGGTAAAGAGAGTCCCGTCAAACTGAAGGGCACCGTAAACTTCGTCCGTGGAAATCTGGTAGTAGCGTTTCCCTTCCCAACCTTCGATCTCCCACACCTGACGGGCGGCTTCCAGCAAGGTCAGCGTACCCATGACATTGACCCGGGCGAAGAGGAACGGATCGGTGATGGAACGGTCCACATGGCTCTCTGCCGCCAGATGGACGATGGCATCGACCTCGTTCCGACGGATGATGTCGCGGACGGTCTCAAAGTCACAGATGTCGGCTTTGACGAACTGATAGTTCGGACAGTCTTCAATGTCCTTGAGGTTGGCCAGGTTGCCGGCATAAGTCAGTTTGTCCAGATTGATGATCCGGATGTCCGGATACTTGTTCACGAAGAGACGGACAACATGACTGCCGATGAATCCGGCTCCTCCGGTAATCAATATGCTCTTGTATTTCATGTTTTCTTTCATTTTTCTTGTCGTATTCATTTCCCCCGTCAGAAGGAATAGTCCAGTTCCCGGAAAGTCGGATGTTGACGGTCCTTCTCTGACAGGATCACCTTGTCTGCCGGGACACGCCAGTCGATATTCAGATCAGGATCGTTCCACAAGATGGCCCCCTCGCTTTCCGGATGGTAAAGGTTGTCACATTTGTATTGGAAGATGACCTCGTCGGAAAGGACGCTGAAACCGTGGGCGAATCCTCTTGGAATGAAGAGCTGCCGGTGGCTCTCTCCGGTCAGTTCGACCGCCACGTGTTTGCCATAGGTGGGAGAACCTTTGCGAAGGTCCACAGCCACATCCAGAACGGCTCCTTGAATAACACGCACCAACTTGGCCTGGGAATAAGGCTCTTTCTGAAAATGCAGCCCACGGACCACCCCATAGCAGGAACGGCTTTCGTTGTCCTGCACAAAATCGATGTTGCCGATCTTCTCTTCGAACTCCCTTTTGTTGAAAGATTCGAAGAAATAACCACGTGCATCTCCAAATAGCTTGGGTTCAATAATATAGAGCCCTTCAATCTCTGTTCTGATAATTTCCATATTCACTTTACTCTATTCTTCCTGTCTTCCGGGAATCGAAGCTGCCGTCAAAACCGGACTGCATCAAATGCGCTGATCACAATCCGCCACCCGTTGCAAATACTGACCGTACTGGTTCCTAATCATTGGCTGGGCCAACTGCCTCAACTTGTCTGCATCAATCCATCCCTGCTTGAAGGCAATCGTTTCCAGACAGGCGACCTTGAGCCCCTGCCGTTTCTCAATGACCTCGATATAGGTCGATGCTTCTGAAAGGCTCTCATGGGTGCCGGTGTCGAGCCAGGCGAAACCCCGGCCCAAGGTCTGGACCTTGAGTTCCCCCTCTTCGAGAAATGCCTGATTGACGGAAGTGATCTCCAGTTCTCCCCGGGCGGACGGCTTGATGGTCCGGGCAACATCCACCACTTTGTTCGGGTAAAAATAGAGTCCTACCACCGCATAATTTGATTTCGGCCGATCGGGTTTTTCTTCGATGCTCACGCAATTGCCGGCCGCATCAAATTCAGCGACTCCATACCGTTCCGGATCGCTGACCCAATAGCCAAAAACAGTTGCTTTCGGATGAGGTCCTTCAGCTTCCCGGACTGCCCTGTGCAACAAGTCCGTGAAACCATTTCCATGAAAGATGTTGTCACCGAGAACCAGACAGACGCTATCTCCGCCAATAAACTTCTCCCCGATAAGAAAAGCTTGAGCCAACCCATCCGGAGAAGGCTGCCCAGCATATTCGAAATGAACTCCATAATCGCTGCCATCCCCCAGAAGACGCTGAAAACCAGGCAGGTCGACAGGGGTCGAAATAATCAGAATGTCCCTGATTCCGGCGAGCATCAGTACCGAAATGGGATAATACACCATGGGTTTGTCATAAACTGGCAGAAGCTGTTTGCTAATACCTTTCGTAATCGGATAGAGACGGGTTCCGCTGCCTCCGGCAAGTACAATTCCTTTCATTTCCTATTCTATCTAACTGAATCAATCCGCTTTACTGGTTTTTCAAGAGAGAGATACATTTTTCCAGAGAATCCCTCCAATAAGGAATGGTGATGCCGAATGTCTTCTTCACCTTTGCCTTGTCCAGGACGGAATAGGCGGGCCGTTCAGAGCGGGTCGGATACTCAACAGAACGACAAGGCTGTATATCGCACCGATTTCCGGCAAGAGAAGCAATGGTCTTGGCGAAATCATACCAGGAGATCACCCCTTCATCTGTATAATGATAGATTCCCTGCTTGTCAAGCAAATTTTCCTCAATGACCTTAAATATGACAGCAGCCAGGTCACCGGCATAGGTCGGGCTGCCGACCTGATCATAGACCACCTTGAGATGGTCCATCTCACGGGTCAGCTTCATCATGGTCTTGACAAAGTTCTTTCCATAAGGAGAATAGAGCCAGGCGGTACGAAAAACAAGAAAACGGCAACCGGAATTCTGGAGTTTCTTCTCTCCGGCCAGTTTGGTCGCCCCATAGGCTCCCAAAGGACAAGGATTCACCTCCTCAACAATCGGCTCGTTCAATTTTCCTCCAAAGACATAATCAGTAGAGACATGGATCATGACAGCATTTCTTTCCCTGCACACCTGCGCCAAATTGTCCACTGCGATGGAATTGAGCAGTTCGGCCGTAGCACAATCATCTTCAGCCTTGTCCACATTGGTATAAGCCGCACAATTGACCACTACGTCCACATTTTCGGACTCGGTGACAATCCGGATGGAATCCAAATCTGTGACGTCCAGATTGATGGTTTCCACATCAGGCAGCATGCTGATGTCTGAAAATATGTAGCGGTTGTCACTGTGGGTTGCCAAATTTCTAAGTTCCAGCCCAAGCTGACCATTCGCTCCTGTTACCAAAACATTCATATATTTTCGTTTTATCTTTCAAAATTAACCTTTTTAATTTTGAAATACAACAATATAAAAAAGAGGAATTTGTTCTCCAAAACTACAAAAAGCATTTAACTTTGTATAGAATTAAATCAGACAGACAAATATGGATGCAGGAAAAATGAATTTCCCCCCTATTTTCCTATATACGGATGGGGCGGCAAGCGGCAATCCCGGACCTGGCGGTTACGGGGTAGTGCTGAAATGTGCCGGCAGGGAGAAAGAAATGAGCGGCGGCTTCAATCTGACAACCAACAACCGCATGGAGTTGCTGGCTGTCATCAAAGGGTTGGAAGCAATCAGATGGGAGAATGCCCAGGTGGAAGTCTGGAGCGATTCCTCCTATGTAGTGAAGGCCGTCAATGAAGGCTGGCTCTGGAATTGGGAGCGGACCAATTTCGCCAAGAAGAAGAACAGTGACCTATGGAAACGGTTCCTGCCGCTCTATCGCAAGCATCGGGTCAGTTTCCATTGGATCAAAGGGCACAATGGACATCCTGAAAATGAACGTTGCGACACCTTGGCCGTAGCTTCCGGTGCCGGAGTGGTCAAAGCGGGAGGCGCCTTGCCAGATGACTTGGGCTATCTCGCCGATGCTGCCGGCGGAGTATAGACCTCCCTTTTTCCAAAGCACTGCGCCAACATGGCCATATGTCCACATTTTTATTATATTTGTAAGACAGGGTTTCGGCAGTTCTTCTGCCGACGTAAGACTAAAAAGACAAAACAATGAACAAAGATAAACTATCAGTTGGCATCACCCAAGGTGACGGAAACGGGATCGGTTATGAAATCATCATCAAAGCGTTGGCTGATCCACGGATTTTGGATGCGTTTACACCCGTGATTTACGGTTCTTCCAAAGTATTTGGCTTCTACAAGAAAACCATCCACAACATTGAGCAGCAGATGGACACCTATGTCATCAATAATATTGACGAAGCCCGTCCCAAAAAGATCAATATCGTCAACTGCCTTCCGGAAAATGTCTATGTGGAGCCGGGCCAGTCCACTCCGGAATCCGCCAAGTCTGCCATCATTTCCCTGGACTGTGCCTGCGAGGACCTCAAGAAAGGAAAACTGGATGTGCTGGTGACTGCACCGATCAACAAGAGGGCGATGAACAAAGAAGGTTTCCAGTACACTGGACACACCGAATACCTCAAGGACAAATTCGATGCGGAGGAAGTGGCCATGATCATGGTCAGCGACACCATCAAGGTAGGTGTGGTCACCGGGCATATTCCATTGAAGGATGTTCCGGCCGCCATCACCGGCGAGATAATCCTGAAGAAACTCCGGCTGATCAAGAAATCTCTCCAACGCGATTTCCGAATTGACGAGCCCAAAATCGCCGTACTGGGTCTGAACCCTCATTGCGGTGATGGAGGTCTCCTTGGTGACGAAGAGAGGGACATTATTCTCCCTGCCATTGAAGCCGCCAACAAAGAAGGCATCGCCGCTTTCGGACCATATTCACCAGACGGTTATTTCGGCATGCACCACTACAACCGCTTCGATGCCACCCTTGCCATGTATCACGACCAGGGACTCGCCCCTTTCAAGGCTTTGTCCTTTTCCTCCGGAGTCAATTTCACGGCCGGTCTTCCAATCATCCGGACTTCTCCTGACCACGGTACAGCCTACGAAATGGCAGGAAAAGACGGAGCGGATCCTCAGTCCATGATTTCTGCCATCTATACCGCTGTAGACATCTACAAGCGCCGGGCAGAATACGATGAAATCCAAGCCGGCAAGATGGATGAACGTTTCAACCGGGCCAACGAGCAAAAGCCAGGAAGACCCGGCAAACCTCAGATTGAGTAACGCCTTTCGATGGAAATCGTCCCCAAAAGAAAGTGAAGCCCCAGAGACCGCAACAGCGGTTTCTGGGGTTCTTTGCCATGCAGGAAGAATGTCCCGGCGTTTTGCAGGAATGTCCCTGCGCAGGGGAGCAAAGACGAAAAATGGGGTCCGCGATATCACATCGCATGGCCCCATAAACCTACATACCAAACTTTATGAAATTGTATTCGTGACAAAGATGGCCTTTCAAATAGAACTATTCCATAAAAAGTTGCATCAGACAACATTTTTTTAACATTTCAGTGTAACATTTGACGATTATTGTCACTTTTTCCATTTTTTATCCAGAACCGGAAGGAGCGCAGAACAGAATTTTCAGTTATATTTGTTTTTATTCGGAATATATTCCTCGAACAATCGATACAGACATGAAGGAAATGGACAGCAACATACAGTATTTGAGTGGTGTGGGCCCCAAACGGGCGGCTCTGCTGACTCAAGAACTGGGCATCAGCACCATTGGTGAACTGTTGCATTTCTATCCTTTCCGCTACGTGGACCGGAGCACGATCACTCCAATCCGGGAAGTGATTCCCGATACCGCAAACATCCAGATTCAGGCGAGGGTAATCCAAGTAGCACTGATCAACCGCACGCAGAAAACAGTGCTGGTGAGGACTCTGGCAGACAATGCCGACGGCTATGTGGACACGGGACTTCTATCGGATCTGAAGTTCAATACCATCAGCCGAATGACTGTCATGGTGGAAGATTCGTCGGGAAAATGCGAACTGGTCTTTTTCCGTGGAATCAAATATACTTTCAACAAACTGTTGCCGGGCAGGCTGTTCCTGTTCTTCGGCAAACCGACCCTGTTCCAGTCCCGTCTCCAGTTCACCCATCCTGAAATTGACTATCCGGTCCAGATGGAGGAGCCGTCCCAGGGAGAGGGCTCTCAGCCCCATCCCGTCCGCAACGCTTCCCAGCAGGAATTCAGAGGAATGGGCCTGACCGGAGTCTATGCCTCAACAGACAAGCTGAAGAATGCCGGTCTGACCGGCAGGCAGATGAACAAGCTCATGGCAAATGCTTTGAGACTGTGCATCAATGAGATAGAAGAGACTCTCCCCGACTATGTGCTGAAAGAGAACGGACTGGTCAATCTCCGATTCGCCCTCTGCAACATTCATTTCCCGAAGGACGCCCAGTCTTTGAAACTGGCTTCCTACCGTTTGAAATTTGAGGAGCTGCTCTATCTCCAGTTGTCTCTGCTGAAACAGAAATATGTACGGAGCCGCAACGAGAACGGCATCCGGATGCCGCATGTCGGAGAAGCATTCAACCAATGCTACCAGTCTCTGCCATACGACCTGACCGGGGCGCAGAAACGAGTGATCAAAGAAATCCGGGCAGACTTGACCAGCGGCAGGCAAATGAACCGTCTGCTCCAGGGAGATGTCGGTTCCGGCAAGACCCTGGTCGCCGTCATGTCTGCCCTGCTGGCAGTCGGGAACGGCTATCAGGCTTGCATCATGGCGCCAACTGAAGTCCTGGCACAACAGCACTATGCCAATATCCAGAAATACCTCGCTCCGACAGGGCGGACCGTTCGTCTGCTTACGGGCAGCACGAAGACAAAGGAGAGAAAGGAAATCCTACCGGCCCTGGCAGAGGGCAGCATTGACATCATTGTGGGAACCCATGCCCTGATTGAAGACAATGTCATCTTCAAACATCTGGGACTGGCCATCATTGATGAACAGCACCGGTTCGGAGTGGAACAGCGAGCAAGACTTTGGAACAAGACGCCAGGGGCCATCGTTCCCCACATTCTGGTCATGACGGCCACCCCAATTCCGAGAACCCTGGCCATGACTCTCTATGGCGATTTGGACGTTTCGGTCATCGATGAGATGCCTCCTGGCAGAAAACCGGTACAGACCCTGCTGATTACGGAGCGAAAACGTTCTGCTCTGTACAAGTTCATGAAGGAACAGATTCGTGCCGGCCACCAGGTGTTTGTGGTCTATCCTCTGATTTTTGAAAGTGAGAAGATGGACTACAGGAATCTGGAAGAGGGATACAACAACATTTCAGATGCTTTTCCTCTGCCGGAATACAAGGTTGCCATCGTCCACGGCAAGCAGACCAATGAGGACAAGAATTTCAACATGTCAGCATTTGCCGCAGGCAGAGCCGATATTCTGGTGTCCACTACGGTAATTGAGGTGGGCGTTGACGTGCCGAATGCGTCGGTGATGGTGATTGAAAGTGCCGAACGGTTCGGTTTGAGCCAGCTGCATCAGCTCAGGGGAAGGGTCGGTCGTGGTTCCGCCCATTCCTATTGTATTCTGGTGAAGGGCGACAAGGTGAGCAAGGAGTCGCAGAAGCGGCTGGAACTGATGTGTTCGACGGAGGACGGGTTCGTGCTGGCTGAGGAGGACATGAAGATGAGGGGGCCGGGCGACTTGGAAGGTACCCAGCAGAGTGGTCTTCCCATTGCCTTGAACATCGCTTCCCTGTCCAAAGACAGCCGGATCTTGTCAGAAGCCCACAAATATGCCGATTACATCTTGCAGAAAGATTCGGATCTCCATCTACCGGAAAATGCTGTTCTGGCTCGAGAACTGCGCAAAGAGAAATATCAAGTCAAAGATTATAGCCAGATCAGCTGATTCCCTATTTAAAGATTTTATGGGCTATCCGCCTGTAGCCTTTTTCGTTTGGATGCAGGCCGTCAATAAAATATCCCTCGACAATCTTCCCGTTTTTTTGAACCAGACAGTCGCCGCAATCCAAAAATCCATAGCCTGCCGGTTCTATCTCTTCCTGGATAGCACGATTTAGGGCAGTCACCCGCTCTTCACGTCCTCGCCGTGGAAAGATTCCAACAAATTTGATACTGGCCTGCGGCTGGCGGCAACGGATTTCATCGAGCAGGAAATGGATGCCTTTGACAATATCCTCGTCATTATCTTTCCCGAGATTGTTGGTGCCGATATTGACCAGAATATTCTCTGCCTGGAAGCCGTCCAGTTCGCCATGATAGACTCGCCAGAGCAGGTTTTCCACATAATCCCACCCATACCCCATGTTCCTGTAGGCAGCGGATTCCATGTATTTTCTCCAAGTTTCCGGTCCGTTGGAGCGGCTTTCGAAACCACCCCAATATTGGGTGATTGAATCGCCCAGGATCACATTGCGAGGAGCTGCTGCCTGAATGCCCTCCAGAATGGAGTTGTGACGTTCCATCCAACCGTAGAACAGGATGTCGCGGCGCTGGGTGACGGGAATCTGGGTAGAAATGGCACCCACCGGCTGATGCAGGATTTCTCTGAATTTGGCTTCGAATGCGTTGGCGATGGCATTCATTCCCAGATCGTTGGGATGGATGCCATCTACTTTTCCGTCCAGCGGTTCTGCTTGTTCCTCGCAGGAGAGGTAGTAGAGCCGGTCTCCTTCAAGGTGAATTTCGTCGTAGGCAGCACGAGTGGCGGAATTGACTCCATGTCCGTGACGCTGAAAGGCGTAACCTGGGAAATCTGAAATCAAGATTGGAGTATCTGGATGGGCGGCACGGAGTTTCCGGACAGCGTCCTTGACGAGTTCCACATTTTTCTCACAGGAGTTGAGATTGAGGTTGCCGTTGCAGTCCAGCACAAAGATGGCAGCATCTATTTCACTGATGAGATCGATGAATTCGGGGTCGAGCCTACCGAAGCCGGAGAAGCCGAGGTTGATGACCGGCCAGTCCATCCGCCGGGAGACCATGTTGGTCCAGGCATTTCCAGGTCTTGAGGCACATGCTCCTTGAGTAACAGAAGTGCCATAAACGACAATCGGTTTTTCTTTGCGGACGGGTGCGACTTTGAAGATACTGCCTTGTTCCACGCCTATTTCCATTTCAGAGACAACGTTGTACAATGGGAAATAGAGACGGTATTCGGATTCATTGCTCTGGTCCAAGCCCCTGAAGACATATTCGCATTGAGTGCCGGAAGGCTGTTTCACACCGTCCGCCACTTTGCCTTCCACCCATTTTCCAAATTGATAGGTGGAGGTGTAACGGTATTCCCATTGTCCTTGCTTGTCGATGTTGTAAAGGTCAATTCCAGAGACTCCAGTAGCCGGCATGTGGGGCATGCTGATTCCACCCACGACTTTGTACCGGATATGGATAGTCGGAGAATTGGTGAAGAAGTGGATGGACAGCCCGGCCGAATTGCGGGAGAGGCTGTACACTTCTTTTCTGATGACGCCTTCCATTCTTTCTGGGACACGGGCATAAGCGTTTTTCATCTCTTTGGCCCAGCCTCTCTGCTGGATGCACGGCTGGTCCGTTTTCTGAGGGTTGAACCATTGGATATCTTGAGCGGAGAGTGAGAATGAGCAGAGTGACAGAATTCCTGTCAGCATGCTCAAAAGAGTGGAGCGGAAGTTCATTGTGACCATTTTCATATTTCAATATGTCTTTTTTTCTGATTTGTCGTCTTATGCGGTTTCGAGGTCTAAATATAATGGATAATTAAGTATTTACCATGATATGCCGCCAGAAAACCTTTCAAAATACAGCGACATTTCCCGCAAGGGAGATTTCATGCAATAAAAAGCGTTGACAGGAACTATTAATTGAGATTTTCTTAGTATCTTGCATTATTATAGCAATAATTTGATTATGGTAGCCGAACTGATCAACAAATACATTTGGATTATACAGACTCTTCTCCGTTACGGCAATACTGGACTTACTTTGGAACAAATTCAGTCCAGATGGCACAGCAGATGGGGAGGTGAATATTCCAGAAAGACTTTCCATAATCACAGGGAACAGATTGAGGAGATTTTCAACATCAAGATTCACTGTGACCGGTCCACCAACTGCTATTTCATCGAACATTCGGATGACGTTTCGGATGAGCAGGCCAATTCGCAGTGGCTCATCAATACGTTTACAGTCAACAGTCTGCTGGAGATGGGCAAGGAGCGGCTTTCGGGCCGTATCGCCGTAGAGAATATCCCGTCCGGTCAGAAATATCTGACGGTCCTCATGAATGCGATGCTGGAGGGGCATGTCGTCCAAATTTCCTACCACAAATACAATCAGACCCATTCGGACACATATCATATCCGTCCTTACGCGCTCAAGGAGTTCCTGAAGCGCTGGTATCTGATCGGCTGGAGCGAGGAGCGGAAGAGCATCCGTGTCTATGGTCTGGACCGAATCTGCGATATCCAGGAGACGGAGGTGCAGTTCACTTTCCCGGGCGATTGGGATGTGGAGGCATATTTCGCCAATTCCTTCGGTGTCTACAAGGACGATTCCATCCGGGTGGAGCGGATCTTGTTCGCGACGACCCATTCAGAAGCCAATTTCTTGGATGACCTGCCGATTCATGAGAGCCAACGCAAGCTGGAATCAGTTCCAAAGGAGCTGCTGCCTCTTCCGGAAGAGATGAAGGTCGTGTACGAGATTACTGTCGCGCCCAACTACAGTCTGCTGCAGGAGTTCTGCAGGCACATGGACAAAATTCTGGTTTTGAGTCCTGCCTCCTTGAAAAAAAGGATGGCTGAGACCGTCCGGGAAATGGCATCGTTCTATGACGGGAACCAAGACGGATAGAAAAAAAACAACAAACTACATATAACGCTATGTTTCAAAAATCAAAAGTCACGATGGCCTTGGCCTTATGCGCACTAACATTTACAGGATGCATGAACAAAGAACAAATCAAAAGTGGATACATCGGTCGCTCTGACATCAAAGTGGAAGATGGCAGGATGACACCGGAAGTCCTGCTTTCCTTTGGAAGACTCTCTGATGCACAACTTTCTCCCGATGGCTCCAAGATTCTCTATGGAGTCAGCTACAATTCCATTTCCGGCAACAAAAGTTGCAGGAACATTTTCCTCTGCGATACAGACGGGCAGAATGTAAATCAGATCACACACGAGGGGAAAAGCATCACCAATGCCCGCTGGTCCAATGACGGAAGACGCATCTATTATATCCAGAACGGACAGATCTGGTCTGCCGTCTTGATGGGCGTGAAGAACGGACAGTATCGTCTGGGCGAACGCAACCAGATGACCCACATTCCGAATGGTGTCAGGGAGTTCAAGCTTTCTCCAGATTCCAAGCAGGTGCTTTTCGTGAGCACTGTGAAGGGCAATGTGAAGACTCCGAAGGATTTCGATCCGGCTCTGGACAAGGCTCAGGCTTATGTCACTGAGGACCTGATGTACAGACATTGGGACCATTGGACCACCGAGCTGCCTCACACTTATGTAGCTCCTTGGCCTGAAGAGGAGATCCAGAAAGAGAACCGCACCGCCCAACCTGTCACTCTGGCCAATTCCATTGACCTTTTGGGAGGTCCGGAAGTCAAATATGAACTGCCTGCCGAACCGTTCAGCGGCATCGAGCAGCTCTGCTGGAGCCCTGACGGAAAATACGTGGCTTACAGCTGCAAGAAACTCAGCGGCAAAGAATACGCTTTCTCTACAGATACCGAAATCTACTTCTTCAACGTGGAGACTCAGGAAACCACTTCCATCCCGATGGCAGGTGGTTACGATACCGATCCGGTCTGGAGTCCAGACGGCAGCAAGATCGCTTGGATCAGCATGGCCAGAAACGGTTACGAGGCTGACAAGACTCGTCTGATGGTAGCTGATTTCGCTGACGGAAAGGCCAGCGGCATCAGAGATCTGACCGCCGGATTCAAGTACAATGCAGTGGGTCCGGTCTGGGCAGAGGATTCCCAGTCCATCTATTTCAATTCCCTCTGCGAAGGTCTGCAGGGCATCTTCTCCGTGAAAGTGGAGGACGTGAAGGGCGTGGAACTCGACGGCAAGAAGGTGGAAGAGGTTGAAGGTTCCGTTCAGGCCCCTCAGATTGCCCAGATCACTCCGACCATCCAGAGATTGACCGGCAAGGATCTGTGGTACGATTTCGATTCTCCATTTGCAGTGCTGGAGGACGGCACGCTGCTCACCAGCTATTGCAGCATGGACTTCCCTACCGAGCTGGTGGCTGTGAAGAATGGTGAAATCAAACAGATCACTCATGAGAACGAGCACATCCTGTCCCAGTTGGCAGGACACGAAACCGAAGCCAGAATGATCAAGACTACCGATGGCAAAGATATGCTGACTTGGGTGCTCTACCCTCCTCAGTTTGACAAGAACAAGGTTTACCCTGCCATTGAGATTCTGCTGGGTGGTCCTCAGGGCACTTTGAGCCAGAGCTGGTCTTACAGATGGAACTACCGTCTCATGTGCAACCGGGACTACATTGTCATCCTTCCTAACAGACGCGGCACAACTGCATTCGGTCAGGAATGGACAGAGCAGATTTCCGGTGACTACATCGGCCAGAACATGCTGGATTATCTGCAGGCCGCCAAAGTCATGAAGAAAGAGCCTTACATCGGCAAGCTTGCCGGTTGCGGTGCAAGTTACGGTGGCTACTCCGCCTACTATCTGGCAGGTATCCACAAGAACACCTACGACTGCTTCATCTCCCATGCTGGTATCTTCGATGAAGCATACCTCTATTATGTAACTGAAGAGATGTGGTTCCCTAACTGGGACAACGGCGGTCTCCGCGAATACAGCTACACTCCGGGACAGATGGGTTCTGCCGGCGACGGCATCACCTTCGGCGGCATGCAGCAGGCAGGTTCTCCTTGGAGCGCCAGCCGTCTGGCCGTAAGACATTACAGCAATTCCCCTGCGGCAAATGTCACTGAGTGGAACACTCCTATCCTCTGCATCCACGGCGGCATGGACTTCCGTATCCCTTACAGCCAGGGAATGGCAGCATTCAACTGCGCACAGATGATGGGAGTTCCTTCCAAACTGATTGTGTTCCCTACTGAAAACCACTGGATCCTTGAACCTCAGAACGCCCTGTTCTGGCACAGAAGCTACTTCGAGTGGCTGGACAGATGGTGCAAGAATATCAAATAAACAAATTTATGCGCTTCACGGGAAAATTCAGAGTACCTGAATTTTCCCGTAATCGCTTGATGCAATCCCATCATACATGAATACTGAAACTAATACTGCCTCCCAAAAGAAACATTCCCCTTTGACATGGGTTCCAAGTGCCTATTTTGCAATGGGACTACCATTTGTCATGCTGAACATGGTCTGCGTACTGATGTTCAAAGGTATGGGAGTGGAAGATGCCCAGATTACCTTATGGACTTCCATCATCATGTTTCCTTGGACCATCAAATTCCTATGGAGTCCTTTCCTCGAGATGCTGGGCTCAAAAAAATCAATTGTAGTCCTGACCCAGATGCTTTGCGGTATCGGTTTCGGACTGATCGCCCTTTTCCTGCATATACCGCAATTCTTTGCCATCTGCATTGCCGTACTGACAGTGGTCGCTTTCAGCGGTGCCACCCATGATGTGGCTCTGGACGGCCTCTATATGGCGGAACTGTCTTCCCAGGACCAAGCGAAGTACATCGGTTGGCAAGGTGCCTTCTACAACGTGGCCAAACTGGTGGCAACCGGCCTGCTGGTCTATATCGCCGGCGTGCTGATTGACCATTACAAAGTAGTGGGAACAGCCAATCCGGCCGCCAATGCCTGGACCATCATCATGCTGGCAGCAAGTGCCATGCTGGTACTGCTTTCACTCTATCATACCAAGGCTCTTCCCAACAATTCTCCTCGTGTGAAAGTCCAGGAAAATGCCTGGGAGGAGTTGAAAGTGGTCATCAGGAGTTTCTTCCAGAAGAAATACATCTGGCTCTACATCGCTTTCATCATCCTTTACCGTCTCGGTGAGGGCTTCGTGATGAAGATTGTGCCACTGTTCCTGAAAGCGGATGTGGCCGCCGGCGGTCTAGGGCTGAGCGAACAGATGATCGGTATCCTGTATGGAACCTTCGGTGCCGCCGCATTCGTTCTGGGGTCCCTGCTGGCAGGTTACTACATCTCTTCCAGAGGCTTGAAGAAAGCATTGTTCTCCCTGGTCTGCATCTTCAACCTGCCATTCCTTGTTTATGCGGCTCTGGCATGGTTCCAGCCGGACAATGTCTGGCTGATTGGCACTGGCATTGTATTTGAGTACTTCGGCTACGGATTCGGATTTGTAGGTCTGACCTTGTTCATGATGCAACAAGTCGCTCCGGGGCCTTACCAGATGGCGCATTATGCCATTGCTTCGGGAATCATGAACTTGTCTGTAATGCTGACAGGTATGCCTTCCGGCTGGTTGAGCGACATGATGGGTTACAAGACTTTCTTCCTCGTCGTGATGCTCGCCACCATTCCAGTATTCATCATGAGCACCTGCATTCCTTTCACCCACAATGAGGAAGGAAACGCCGCCAAAGAGGCCTGACAAATTGTACACAACTAAATAAAATTTCAAACATGGACACACTTAAAATTGTGGGCAATCCGCTTCCTGACATGCCTTGGGAAGACCGCCCGGAGGGAAACGACAACATCATGTGGAGATTTTCCGGGAACCCGGTGATTCCTGCTGATTTGCTGCCCAACTCCAACAGTATCTTCAACTCAGCTGTCGTTCCGTTCAAGGACGGCTATGCAGGTGTCTTCCGATGCGACGACACCAATATCCGCATGACCCTTCATGTGGGTTTTTCCAAAGATGCCATCCATTGGGACATCCATCCAGAGACTTTGGAATTTGACTGCGACATTCCTGAAGTAAAGGAATGGGTATATGGCTACGACCCGAGAGTCTGCAAGATTGGAGACAAATACTATGTCACCTGGTGCAACGGCTACCATGGTCCGACCATCGGCGTTGCCTGGACAGAGGACTTCGAGACTTTCCACCAGATGGAGAACGCCTTCCTGCCTTTCAACCGCAACGGTGTGATGTTCCCTCGCAAGATCCATGGCAACTTCGCCATGTTGTCCCGCCCGTCTGACAATGGGCACACTCCTTTTGGAGATATCTTCTATTCTGAGTCTCCTGATTTGGAATTCTGGGGTCGCCATCGTCATGTCATGAGTCCGGCGCCATTCGAAAAAAGCGCATGGCAGTGCACCAAGATCGGTGCCGGTCCAATTCCTATCGAGACTTCCGAAGGCTGGCTGCTTATCTACCACGGTGTGATCAACACTTGCAATGGCTTCCGCTACTCTTTCGGTTCCGCACTGCTGGATCTGGACGATCCTTGGAAGGTACTTGCCCGTAGCGGCACTTATCTTCTCGCTCCTTCCGCATTGTACGAACGTACCGGAGATGTTCCCAATGTCTGCTTCCCTTGCGCTGCGCTACACGACCCGGAGACCAAGCGTATCGCTGTCTACTATGGTTGCGCCGACACAGTCACCGGCCTGGCATTCGGTTACATCGACGAGATCATCGAATTTACCAAGAAGAACAACATATTGTAAGGTTATCTTGCAGCATCCCAGAGAGCACGGCCTTCGGGTCGTGCTTTTTCAGTTCGTCTTGATGAGGTCCTGATGTGCGGAGTATTTACGGATAATTTTGTGGAGGTCATCCATTTTCTGGAATTTTGCCCTGGTTCGATTGCAGAATCACATAATGGAGGACAGGACAAGGATATCCAGAACAGCTACAGCCACTTCGTTCTTGGGCAATTCGACATTTTTCCAGGATGTCAAATTATGGAATCAGCATTGAACAGACCACCAGGATGATGGAAATTCCTATGCAACAACAAGCCGATCTGATGACAGGATGGGTAAGGAACGCACTCAGAAATTTCAAGATGTATTTCTTGTTCACTCACCTGCAAGTTTTGGGATAGTGTCTGCTTCAATGTCCATATAAATAGGTTCATCGATAAAGAGAAGCAGGTGTCTCGGGACTTCACATTCCTTTTTTCCGATCCTCATGTCAACATTTATGGACAGACAAATCATTTTGTTCATTGTCTTACAGGTTTCGGTATTTCCTGGGATAGTTTTTTGGGCATGTTTCCGCATTTCCTGGTCCGGAATGCAGAGGCGCCGTAACTGGTTCGTCATTTACTGAACATTTCCCTTTTTGATGGCGGATAGATAGCAAAGGAATTGCCGGGTCAGATGTAACCATGCGGAGTTACGTACCAGGTGGCGGGAAAGTCATGGCGGGATTTGAGGATTTCGAGGGGCCGGGTGTTGCCGAGTTCGCAGATAGTCCGGTAGCCGATGTGACTGACGGTGCGGTCAATATCTCCGTTGAAGTAGAGATTGGAAGAGGACCAGGGAAATAGAGAGGCAGTTTACTGTAATGGGCATTAGTCGGATTCCTGATCGTGTAGGCGACTGCGTACTTCAGGTAGTTTTCAGTGTCAATGTGAAAAATGCCCGGCAGATAGGGATCTGAGTGGAATATTTTCCAGACATCCTGCGTTTGTAAAGCTATGCAATATGTGTGGCGAATCGCGAGCCTTCTTCGCCAGCAAACATATTATTAGCGGTGGAAAACATTCGGTTTCACTGCGCCATTAAGATGTGTGGAAGGCACGGTCGGAAATATCAGCCGTATTCGCAATTTTTTGGACAACGAAAATGGAGAGGGCGGCGGAACCAAAAAAATGCAGCCTGCGACAGTAACGTCCGGCAGGCTGCTTGAGTACCCCCGTGGAGATTCGAACTCCAACCGTCAGAACCGGAATCTGAAATCCTATCCATTAGACTACGGAGGCAAGTGACAAATGTCTCATCTTTATCTGATTTGACATCAGCACTGCAAATATATACATTTTTGTTCAATTATTTTTTATAGATTTGTAAAAACTACGGAACAAATACGTTTCTAGTCAAAATTTGTAATTAAAATATGAGAAAAGCTTACGTTTTTCCAGGACAGGGAGCACAATTTCCTGGAATGGCAAAAGAACTTTACGAACAGAATCCCTTGGCAAAAGAATTGTTTGAACAAGCAAATGAGATTCTGGGTTTCAGAATTACAGATATCATGTTCGATGGAACCGCTGATGAATTAAAGGCGACGAAAGTCACCCAGCCAGCCATCTTCCTACATTCCACCATATTGGCAAAATGTTACAAATCCCTGTCTGCCGACGAACTGGCAGCGAAAGGACTGGATTCATTCGGTCCTGATATGGTTGCAGGACATTCTCTTGGAGAGTTTTCCGCATTGGCAGTAGCGGATGCCATGAGTTTCGAAGACGCCTTGAGACTGGTTGCTCTCCGTGCCAAGGAAATGCAGAAATGTTGCGAACTGGCCCCGGGCGGAATGGCCGCCATCTTAGGACTGGATGCAGAACAAGTGGAGCAGATTTGTCAAGAATGTAACGGTACTGTCATCCCTGCCAATTACAACTGCGACGGTCAGATTGTCATTTCAGGTGACCTGGCTGCCGTTCAGCAGGCCTGTGATTTGGCAAAGGAAGCCAAGGCCAAAAGAGCCTTGCCCTTGGCGGTGGGCGGAGCATTCCACTCCCCTCTCATGGAACCGGCCCGCATTGAATTGGGCAAAGCCATTGAAGCGACCGACATCACGACTCCGGTCTGCCCAATCTACCAGAATGTAACCGCACATCCCGTGTCCGATCCGGTCATTATCAAGGAGAATCTCCTCGCCCAGCTGACTTCTCCGGTCAAATGGACCCAGTCTGTCAAGAACATGCTGATAGACGGTGCTGACTATTTCTTGGAAATCGGTCCGGGAAATGTTCTCCAGGGACTTATCAAGCGTATTGCAGGACCTGCATGCACCACTTCCGGCATGGTCAGTCTGTAATGAATCTCAATCAGACAGTCAGCCCTGTTCTCAAAAAAGAACAGGGCTTTTTCATACCCTTTTATAGGTAAAATAAGGACCGTTTTTACAAGGTTTCTACCAAAAATATACCTATATTTGCAAAACTGTGAAATGTATATGCCCGACTTGGGCACAGTATTTTCATTGGGAATGAAAAATATCTATCAATTATAGAAAGCTTTAAATAAATATTATTATGGCTAAAGAAAAGAAATTCATTACCTGTGACGGTAATGCTGCTGTTGCACAGATTGCCTATCTGTTCAGCGAGCATGCAGCCATCTACCCTATCACGCCATCCTCTCCAATGGCAGAGAACATTGATGAGTGGACCGCTCACGGTAAAAAGAACCTTTGGGGTGAAACTGTAAAGGTTACAGAAATGGAAAGTGAAGGAGGCGCTGCCGGTGCAGTTCACGGATCTCTTCAGGCGGGTGTCCTCACTACAACCTACACCGCCTCTCAGGGTCTTCTCCTTATGATTCCTAACATGTACAAAATTGCAGGAGAAATGCTCCCTGCCGTTTTCCATGTCTCAGCTCGTACCCTTGCGACTCATGCATTGTCCATCTTCGGTGACCATCAGGACGTGATGGCTTGCCGTCAAACCGGCTTCGCCATGTTGGCTTCCGGTTCCGTTCAAGAGGCTCATGACCTTGCTGCTGTCGCTCACCTTTCAGCTATCAAATCAAGCATTCCATTCCTTCACTTCTTCGACGGCTTCAGAACATCTCATGAAATCCAGAAGATTGAAGCTCTCGATGAAGATGCCCTGAGAAACATGGTCAGCAAGAAGAGTCTTGAAAGATTCCGCCAAAGAGCACTTGCTCCTGATGCTCCTGTCATCAGAGGTACCGCCCAAAACGGTGACGTCTATTTCCAGGCATGTGAGGCAAAGAACCAGTTCTATGATGCAATTCCTGACATCGTGGCCCGCTATATGGGTGAAATCAGCGAACTTACAGGAAGGGAGTATCGCCCATTCACATACTATGGTGACGAGAACGCAGAGAACATCATCATCGCCATGGGTTCCGCCACTGAAACCATCAAGGAGACCATCGACTATCTGGCAAAGAAAGGCCGCAAATATGGTTTGCTCACTGTTCACCTCTACAGACCTTTCTCCGAGAAATATTTCCTGAAAGTTCTTCCAAAATCAGTGAAAAAGATAGCTGTTCTTGACAGGACCAAAGAACCAGGATCACTCGGCGAGCCATTGTTCCTGGATGTCAAAGCCCTGTTCCAGGGAAAACAGAACGCACCTGTCATCGTAGGTGGCCGTTATGGTCTTTCTTCAAAGGACACTGCTCCAGCTCAGATCGTCGCTGTTTTTGACAACCTCGAGCAGAAGGAACCAAAGAGCGACTTCACTATCGGTATCGTTGATGACGTCACCTTCAAGTCACTCCCTATCAAGAGTGAAATTTCCATCGTGAAACCAGGCACCACTGAGTGCAAGTTCTATGGTCTGGGTTCTGACGGTACCGTTGGTGCCAACAAGAACACCATCAAGATCATCGGCAACCACACCGACCTGTACTGCCAGGCTTACTTCGACTACGATTCCAAGAAATCCGGAGGTTACACTTGCTCCCACTTGAGATTCGGCGCCCAGCCATTGAAGGCACCATATCTTGTTTCCACTCCAGACTTCGTGGCATGCCACGTTCCATCTTACCTTTCCAAGTATGACGTCCTCAAGGGTATCAAAGAGAACGGCACATTGCTTCTCAACTCCCTTTGGGATGCAGAGGAAACCTGCAAGAGAATTCCTGACCATGTGAAATCCATCATCGGCAAGAAACATATCAGAGTATTCATCATCAACGCCAACAAGATCGCTGCTGAAATCGGCCTTGGCAACAGAACCAACACCATTCTCCAGTCTGCATTCTTCAAGATCACCAACATCATTCCTTACGAGGATGCTGTCAAATACATGAAGGACGCTATCGTGAAGAGTTATGGCAAGAAAGGTGAGCACATTGTCAACATGAACTATGCGGCTGTCGACAGAGGTGGCGAATACACCGAGCTTCAGATTCCTGCAGATTGGGCCAACCTCGTGGCCAAATTCGAGCCAGCCAACTCTGACCGTCTGGCAACCAGCTTCGTCAAAGAAATCGCTGACGTTGTCAACTCTCAGGCAGGAGACACCCTTCCTGTCAGCGCCTTCGTCAAATACGCAGACGGCACTATGCCTGTCGGCACTTCCGCATACGAGAAACGTGGTGTGGCAGTGAAAGTCGCCCAGTGGGATGCTGACAACTGTATCCAGTGCAACAACTGTGCATTTGTCTGCCCTCACGCAGCTATCAGACCATTCCTGCTCACTGAGAAAGAGGCCGGCGAGCTTCCTGGCAGCCCTAAAGTCGCTGACGGAAAAGCCAACCTCAAGGAATACAAATTCATCATGGCAGTTTCTGTTGCAGACTGTACAGGTTGCGGCAACTGCGTAGATGTCTGTCCTGCCAAGACCAAGGCTCTTGTTCTTGCTCCTCTTACCGAGGAAATGCCAAAACAGGAGACTTACGACTACCTCAATACCAAAATCGGTTACAAAGAGGTTCTTGACAAGAAGGCCAATTTGAAGGCATCTCAGTTCTCACAGCCTCTGTTTGAGTTCTCAGGAGCTTGTGCAGGTTGTGGTGAGACTCCATATATCAAGAATATCACCCAACTCTTCGGTGACCACATGATGATTGCGAATGCAACCGGTTGTTCTTCCATCTACGGTGCCTCCTTCCCGTCCTCTCCATACTGCACCAATGCGGCAGGTCACGGTCCAGCATGGCAGAACTCTCTGTTCGAGGACAACGCCGAATTTGGTCTCGGCATGAAAGTCGGTTCTGACAGAATGCGTGAAACTGTAGCCAACCTCATGACTCAAGGTCTTGCATGCGACTGCTGCACTGACGAACTCAAGGGAATGTTCAAGGAATGGCTTGAGAACAAGGAAGACTACAAGATCACCCGCAAGATCGCTGATGAGATCGTTCCGCTTCTCGAAGCATGCAAGTGCGAGACTTGTGAGAAGCTCCTCGGCTACAAGCAGTTCATCGCCAAACGCAGCCAGTGGATCTTCGGTGGTGACGGTTGGGCTTACGATATCGGATACGGCGGATTGGACCACGTCCTCGCTTCTGGTGAGAACATCAACGTCCTCGTTCTCGACACTGAGGTCTACTCCAACACCGGTGGTCAGTCTTCTAAATCTACTCCTGCAGGTGCAATCGCCAAGTTTGCCGCCAGCGGCAAGAAGATCCGCAAGAAAGACCTCGGCATGATGGCCATGAGCTATGGTTATGTATATGTTGCACAGGTGGCTATGGGTGCAAGTCCAATGCAGTACTTCAACGTCCTCAAAGAGGCTGAGGCATACGATGGACCATCCCTGATCATCGCTTACGCTCCATGTATCAACCACGGTCTGAAAGCCGGTATGGGTCTGAGCCAGAGAGAAGAGAAACTTGCAGTTGAGTGCGGTTACTGGCAGACTTACCGTTACAATCCAGCACTTATCGAGCAAGGCAAGAATCCGTTCAGCCTTGACTCAAAAGAGCCTGATTGGACCAAGTTCCAAGACTTCCTGAAAGGCGAAGTTCGTTTCGCCTCTCTCTACAAACTCTTCCCTGAAACAGCAGAAGAGCTGCTCAAGACGACAGAAGAGTTCGCCAAGATCCGTTACGAGGGTTACAAGAAACTCGCAGGCAAATAGCCTTGCCTGACCTGACAGAGAAAAAGGACATCCGGTTGGATGTCCTTTTTTTGTCCGCCAAAATGACGGCAGACTCATTTTTCACATTGCAACTTGTCCTATACTTTGCGCAGGCTGTCGACGAGCGACTGTTTGAGAAGTTTGCAGACTGTTTTGGCCGCAAATTCAGGAAGAGGATTGAAATGAACATCAAAGGCAAATTCAGGAAGAGAAACCGGCATCTTGAGCAAAGACCCGGCCTGCAGTTCCTCAATGACAGAAAAAACAGGAACAATACCTGCCAAACAAGAAGAAGTAGCGACTATCGTCTTGACAGCTTCAATAGAAGAGGAGAACATGGAAACTCTGGCAATGATGTCAGGAGTCAGAAATTCCTTGTAATGATTCCATACCACAAACCGATTGGAGACATGAACACCCGCAATGGTAGAGAAGGGCTTGGCGACATAACTATCTTCCCCTTCTGAAACTGCCGCCTTGCAAAGACTCTTGTTCAATGGAGAAGCCACTACAACCGCATCCATGACGCCGACCAGTTTTCCTTCCCCCCAGAAGTCCATGGTTTCCGGGCTGGGAGCGACTGAGATTTCAACATCGGCAGGAGTATCATCTCCCCATCCGTTCGGGACAATGTCGAAAACAAATTCTGGATGAACGGCAGCAAGGACAGAGATAGCACGAGGCAACAGATAGGAACCGACCACTGGATCGGCGGAGATGCGGATTGGTTTGTTGCTGGTCAGTTTTCCCATCTGACCAAACATTTGTCCGGCAGCAGCGTACCAATACGAAATCTTCTCCGCGTATTTCATGAAAGCCAACCCCTTGGAAGTCAACGAAACTTCCCCCCTGGCACGATTGAAAAGTTTGGCTCCCAATTGTTTTTCCAATGCTGTAATATTTTGACTGACAGCAGGCTGCGACACATTCAATTCTTTTGCCGCTTTGGTGAAATTGCCCAATTCGGCAACTTTCATGAAAGTTTCAAGTCTGAAATCTTCTATCATATCTATCCGTTCTGACGTAACATTATCTTTTTCAGAGATTATAAGAAATGCTTATCTACAAAGATATAATAAAAAATCCGCCTGCAAAACAGACGGACCTTAATTTTTTCTTAGGTCAGAGATGACTATTCATCTGCTGAGATTGCACCTGAAGGGCAAACGCTCTCACAAGCACCGCAGTCGATACAAACATTAGGATCGATGTGATATACGTCACCTTCTGAAATAGCGCCGACTGGGCACTCACCGATGCATGTACCACAAGCAACGCAATCGGTACTTGAAATAATTCTAGCCATTTTAATCTTTTTTTAATATATAATCCAATCTATTCTACGCAATCCTGCGTATCTTTATATGCAAAGATATCTGATTAATTTGAAATTACAAATAAAGGAAAGATATTTGCAGAATATGACTTGGATTTAGCAGGCCAAATCCAAGTCATATCTGAAAACAATATGGAAAAGATGCGTGATTTGATGAAAATGCCTTCATGGAGATTCTCCTGCATGACCTTGATTGCTTTGATGTTGTCCATCCTGACCGGATGGACGGGACTGGAAGCACAGACCCGGGTGAAAGGAGAAAAGACGATTGTTGCCGAAACTGTCGAAGTTGACAAAATGATTCATGATTTCGGAGACGTGATGATAAGTGAAAAAATGCTGCACTGTTCATTCCACATCAAAAATATCAGCAAAAAACCAATTGTCGTCTTCAATGTGGCATCTTCCTGTGGTTGCACCAACATCCGATGGACCCGCGAACCCCTAACTCCTGGAAAAACTGGAGAGATTCAGGTGGATTACACCAATGATGCCGGACCTTATCCTTTTGACAAGACCTTGACCGTCTATATTTCCGGTTTGAAGAAACCTGTCATTCTGCGGCTGAGGGGAATGGTCCACGAAAAGAAGAAGCCACTGAACGAAATCTACCCAATCCAAATGGGGACTTTAGGGATGAAAACGACAGACATCAAGTTGGGGAACTTGAAACAAGGAGACAGCAAAGGTGATAGTTTCCAAATAGCCAATTTGGGAAGCCATCCGCTAAAATTGGCATTTGCTGAAGTAAGTGCCGGTCTGGAACTCGAAGTCAGCCCCAATCCGATTCCCGCCCATTCCACCGCGACTGTCAAATATACTGTCAGCGCCGATGAGAACACTTGGGGCAAAAACTATTATTGGTTCACCCCACTTGTCAACAGCCAGCCGACTCATCAGAAAGTGGGAATATGGTCCTTCACGATAAAAGATTTCAGCGACTGGAGCAAAGAAGACATCAAGAACGCATCCCAACCCCTCTTCCAATCCAGCAGCTTCACCTTTCCAAAAACCCGGAAAGGCAAGAAAATCAATGCCCGTTTTTCGTTTGCCAACAAAGGAAAAAGCAATGCAATCATCTACAAGATTGACTGCGACTGGCCGGACAGTCAGGTCCGTTATGAAAAAGACATCGCACCTGGATCCAGTTCAGAAATCAATGTGGAACTGGACACCAGCAAAATGCCGGAAGGGGACGTGATGTGGACTGTGCTGCTTACGACCAACTGTCCCCTCCGACCGTACATCACCTTGTACATCTACGGCAACATTGACTAGACTGACTGCCTCCGTTTATTCTCTTCCTCTCCCTTACGGGAAATGTTCATGTGTGCCGGAAGACCGAAAATAGCAAGTGGGAGGGGTTTTTCAATGTTTTTTTGTTAAATTTGTATTTTATGGGACTGGAACAGTGCCGGCACAACGTGCCTCCGCTTTTCCGAAACTCAGCACAATGGCCCGATGCGGCTGCATGGGCAGTAAAAGATAAGCTTCAAAAGTATATTAATATCAGTATGGCAGAAATCAAGTCGAACAACTATGGTGACGACAGCATCAAGACACTGGATGGAGTAGAACATATCCGCAGGCGTCCGGGAATGTATATCGGACGTTTGGGCAACGGAGACAATCCGGGAGATGGTATCTATGTTCTGTTGAAAGAAATTGTCGACAACACTGTCGATGAATTTGCGATGGGTTTCGGCAAGCAGGTTCAGATTACCATTGAGAACAACGAGGTGACCGTCCGGGACTTCGGCCGAGGAATTCCTCTGGATTCTCTGGTCAAGGCGACCAGCCAGCTGAATACAGGTGCCAAATTTGATGACCGCAACTTCAAGAAATCAGTGGGTATGAACGGTGTGGGCACAAAGGCGGTAAATGCCTTGTCCTCCTCCTTCTATGTCCAGTCTTTCCGTGATGGCGAGACTTCCTGGGCAAGCTACCGCTATGGCAAGTTGACCGACAGCGGAAAATCTGCCGTCAAGGGAGAAAAGAATGGTACACTCGTCCGTTTCACTCCAGATTCGGATATGTTCGGCAATTATCATTACAACATGGATTATGTGGAAACCATGGTCAAGAACTATTCTTACCTCAAGAAAGGTTTTACCTTGGTACTGAATGGGGTTTCCTACAAATCCGAAAATGGATTGCTGGATCTGGTCAATGAAAACCTGACCGAGCAGCCGATCTATCCGCCTATCCATCTGGAAGATGAGGAGCACGACATTGAAATCGTGCTGACCCATGGCAATTCCTACGGAGAGAACATCTCTTCATTCGTGAACGGGCAGAACACCCGTGACGGAGGTACCCATCTGGCCGCTTTTCGAGAAGCCATCGCCAAAACGTTGAAAGAATTCTTCAAGAAGAATTTCGCTCCGGAAGACTGCCGGCAAGGTGTAGTCGGAGCCATCAGCATCCAGATTCAGGAACCGAACTTTGAAGGGCAGACCAAAACGAAACTGGGTTCCACCTATATGTGGGAAAAGTTCATGAAGGACGAGAACGGCAACACCATCAAGAATGAAGACGGGTCCAACGCCATTGACCGTGGTCCGACCATCCGGTCGTTCGTCAATGATTTCGTCAGCCGCAACTTGGATAATTTCCTGCACATGAACAAGGACATCGTTCCGCTGATTGAAGAGAAAATCAAGGCGAACCAGTCCGAGAGGGAGGAAATTTCCGGCATCCAGAAAAAGACTCGCGAAAAAAGCAAACGCGCCAATGTCTATAACAAGAAGTTGAGAGATTGCCGCTATCATTACAATGACAAGCTTCCAGCCAGCAAAAAGGAAGAGGGAGAACTTTCAAGCATCTTCATCACCGAGGGTGATTCTGCAAGCGGAACTATCACAAAAGTCCGGAATGCCAACCACCAGGCGGTGTTCAGCTTGAGGGGAAAGCCTATCAACTGCTATAAAGAAAGCCGAAAGAAAGTGGCAGAAAATGAAGAATTGAACCTTCTCATTTCCGCTTTGGGCGTAGAGAACGATCTTGAAGACTTGAGATACAACAACATCATTGTAGCAACCGATGCCGATGATGACGGCATGCACATCAGGATGCTCGTACTGACTTTCTTCATGAAATACTACCCTGACCTCATCCGAAGAGGTCATGTATATATCTTGCAGACACCTTTGTTCAGAGTCCGGAACAAGAAGCAAACACAATATTGCTACAATCTGGACGAGAAAGAAGCTGCTATCAAGAAACTTAAGACAGGACTGGAGATTACCCGATTCAAAGGTCTTGGTGAAATTTCGTCACATGAGTTCGTTGACTTCATCGGCGAAAACATGAGATTGGATCCCATCACTCTTGCAGAAGAGGAATCTATCTCAGACATCATGGAATTCTACATGGGAGACAATACCATGGACCGACAGAATTTCATCCGAAAAAACCTGCGTTCTGAAGAAGAACTCGAAGACGTTAACATTTGATTTTATGTGGGCTAAATTTTGTGGATTTCTATTGAAGGCAATGGGCTGGACCAGTATTGGAGGCCCATGTCAGGAAAAAAAGGCAGTCATTCTAGGGGTACCGCATACCTCTGCATGGGACTTTGTAGTATCTTATCTTTTCTATGCTCAATTTGACAAGAAGGCATACGTCATGATCAAGAAGGAATTCTTCTGGGGACCGATGAACTGGATTCTGAGGAAACTGGGTGGAATTCCAGTGGACAGAAGCAATCCGACCAACATGATGAAGAGCCTTATTGCCGAAATGGAGAAGAAAGATGAATTCATCATTGCCATCGCTCCGGAAGGAAGCAGGAAACCCGTCAGACGTTGGAAAACAGGATATCACCTGATCGCCAAAGAAGTCGGCTGTCCTGTCTATCTGGGTTATTTCGACTGGAACACGAAACGTATCAGTGTCGGCCAGAAATTTGAAATTTCTGACAATGCCCGTGAAGATACGGACAAGATCCAGGCACTCTATGAAGAGCTGCATCTGGAGGGAAAACATAAAGACAAATTTATCACACATTAATATGAGTAGGATTTATAAAAAACTGACTACAAGCAAAGAGACCTATATCACCACATTGGCGAGACTTTTTGAGTATGCAACAGTAGCCTATGCTCCTCGCAAACTTTCTCAATTTGTAGACGGAACCCAAGCCTACACGTATGACAGTTTCAGGCATCAATGTCTGGAATTGTCCCACAGGATGTCGAGATTCTGCATCAGTGCAGGAGACAAAGTAGCCATCCTTTCTCAGAATATGCCTAACTGGACTGTCACGATGTTTTCTGCAGTTGCATTCGGCAGAGTGGCAGTACCGATTCTTCCGGATTCTTCCGAAACAGAAGTCTCCAACATCATCAAACATTCCGGAACAAAGGTACTGTTCGTTTCCAAAAAACTTCTTCCCAGAGTCAGTCAGGAAATCATTGACAGTCTGACACTGGTCATTGACATAGAGACTTTTGAGACAATCAAGAGAGAAGAAGAGGCGTTCAAATGCGAAGGTTGGCTGAAAGAGCCTCAACCAGATGATCTTGCCTGTATCATCTATACCTCAGGAACTTCTGGAAATGCAAAAGGAGTCATGCTGAGCCATCGTAATTTATGTCAGAACATCATAGCGGCCTCTCATACACAGAAATGCAACAGCCGGGACAAATGGCTGTCCGTTCTGCCGATGTCTCACACTTATGAAATGGCATTCAGCCTCCTCTATCCTCTATATGTTGGCGGCTGTGTCTATTACATCAAGAAAGCTCCTACACCGACTATTCTGATGGCAGCCTTGAAAAAAGTACGGCCTACCATCATGTGTTCTGTACCGCTGATCATTGAAAAGATCTACAAGACCAGTGTCATTCCGACCATCAAGAAAAGCCGTGTCCTTTCCTGGATGCAGAAACATACACCCAATATGCTCTACCGTCTGATCGGCAGCAAACTGAAATCCACTTTCGGAGGAAAGTTGAGATTTTTCGGAATAGGCGGTTCCAAACTGGACAATACAGTGGAGGAGTTCCTCATCAAGGCGCACTTTCCTTATGCCATCGGCTATGGTCTGACAGAGACCGCTCCCCTTGTCACCAATGCAGGCGTCGGCAAAACAGTGGTCGGCTCTATCGGTGTGCCGGCATACAATGTGGAAGTCAAGTTGGACAATGTGAATCCGGAAACGGGTGAAGGTGAAATCATCGTCAAAGGTGACAATGTGATGCTGGGCTACTACAGGGATCCGGACAGGACCAGAACGGTATTGAGTGACGACGGCTGGTTCAGGACCAATGATCTGGCCACCATGGACTCCAAAGGACGCTTCTACATCAAGGGCCGTCTGAACAACATGATTCTGGGCGCTTCCGGCGAGAACATTTATCCGGAGGAAATCGAACAGGTCATCAACAATTTCAGCGGAGTGAACGAATCTCTGGTCATGGAACGAAATGGGCAGTTGGTCGCTCTCATCAAATTTGATGACAACGTGCTGGATTGGGATCAGGCTTCTGAAGACAAATTCTTTGAAAATCTGATTGCCAAGAAGAAGGCAGTGCTGGACTATGTCAACAAACATGTCGGCAAGCAGTCCAAGGTCAATATGGTGGAAGTGATGAAAGAGCCGTTCGAGAAGACTGCCACCCACAAGATCCGCCGTTTCAAATACAAGGATGCCAAGGGCGACGATGTGAAGGCCGCAGAAATGCAGAACAACAAAGAAAAAGAAGAAGAGATGAAATAACTCTTTCCGGCAAAGAGCCATACTGGTCTCTTGCCGGAAAGAATAAGCACAAAAAACGTCGGGGATTTTTCCCCGACGTTTTCTTTTATGTCTGTTGTGAGATTACTCGGCGACCACTTCGAATTTGAAGGTACCCTTCACACTCTTGTAGCATTTGTAATCAGCCTCATAGATGCCAAGCTCTTTCACATCCTCAGCAGTGATAGTGATGTTCTTCTTGTCAGCAGACTCGATACCTGCAGCAACAAGAGCATCAGCAAGCTGAGCTGTAGTGACGGAACCATAGATCTTGCCGGTCTCGCTGACCTTTACAGCAACCTTTACGAGCAAAGATGAAACCTTTGCCGCAAGTGCTTCTGCCTCAGCAACCAACTTAGCCTCTTTGTGAGCACGCTGACGGACAGTCTCTGCGTGCTGTTTGAGAGCTGAAGGAGTAGCAACGGCAGCAAATCCCTGTGGAACGAGGTAATTGATAGCGTAGCCCGCTTTAACTTTTACGACTTCATCTGCATGGCCAAGATTAGCCACGTCTTTCTTCAAAATAACTTCCATATTGCTTTCTCCTTTAGATTATTTTAGAAGGTCAGTTACATAAGGAAGAAGAGCGATTGAACGTGCTCTCTTGACTGCCTGAGCAACCTTTCTCTGGAATTTCAAAGAAGTGCCGGTGATACGGCGGGGAAGAATCTTACCCTGCTCGTTGAGGAACTTCTTGAGGAACTCAGGATCCTTGTAATCTACATATTTGATACCTGCCTTCTTGAAACGGCAGTATTTCTTCTTTCTTACCTCTACTGTCGGAGGATTAAGATAACGGATTTCTCCATTTTTGCTGTTGTTCTGTGCCATAATCAATTCCTCCTCAATTATTTCTGTTCTGCGGCTTTTGCTGCCTGTTTGTTGGCTCTTCTCTTTTCAGAGTAAGCAACTGCATGCTTGTCAAGAGCGACTGTAAGGAAACGCAAGATGCGCTCGTCACGGTGATACTGGGTCTCGAGGTGAGCGATCACTGAAGGCTCTGCCTTGAATTCGATCAGGTGATAGAATCCTGATGCTTTGTGCTGGATTGGATAAGCCAACTGACGCAGGCCCCAGTCCTCTTCGTACACGATTTCACCACCCTTGGAAGTGATGTAATCTACGTACTTGGCAACCGCTTCCTTCATCTGAGCTTCAGACAAAACGGGAGTTGCAATGAAAACGGTTTCGTACTGTTTTACCATTTCGGTTTGTAATTGATTGTTAATAAAATATTTACAGTCCTCCGGGAAGTACATGACATCCCAAAAGGACTGCAAATATAGCAATTATTCACGTAAATTCAAATAAATCTTCGACACTTGATGATTTACAATGAATTGAACTATTTCTCAGGAACGGCTTCCAGGATTCCCTTGACGAATTCCCAACAGTGAGCGACAGTGTCAATTTTGACTTTCTCATCTGGAGAATGAGGGTGCATGATGGTCGGACCTACGGAAATCATATCCCAGTTTGGATATTTTGCTCCAAGGATAGCGCACTCCAGACCGCCATGAGTAGCCATCACTTTCATATCATGGCCGAAAAGCTCCTTGTACACTTTCTTGACAGTCTGATAAGATGGGGTCTCAGGTTTTGGAACCCAACCACTGTAACCGCCAGAAGTGGTGTAGGTAGCACCGGCAAGTTCAAAAGTGGAACGAAGCTGCTCAGACAAGAAGACCTTGGAGGAATCTACAGCACTTCTCATAAGAGAATCCACTGTCAATTTGCCGTCCTTGCATCTGACGATGGCAAGGTTGGTGGAAGTCTCCGTAAGTCCCGGCATGCTGTCGCTCATCTTGCAGACTCCATGAGGGCAGGCAAGAATTGCTTTCACCGCATTGAGGACCACTTTCTCTTCCATATATTTGGAAGCATCCGCCACTTTCTCGAATTTGTAGATACCGTTCGGGTCAGAATACTGGGTCTCGAACTTCACATTCTTCACGATTTCGGCTACGATCTCTTCTGCTTCAGCGACTTTCTCCTGAGGAAGCAGGACGATGGCAGAGCCTTCGAATGGAATGGCGTTGCGGAGGCTACCTCCGGTAATGTCTGCGACTTTGGCTCCGCATTTCTCGATCAGAGGAAGGAGGACACGTGCGAGAATCTTGTTGGCATTGGCATAGTAGAGGCTGATGTCCATACCGGAGTGACCGCCATGGAGGCCTTTCAATGCGAACTGATAAGTGACATAGCCTTCTGGTGCGTCCAGTTCCTTATACTCGAAGGTGGCATGGCCGTCCAGACCACCGGCACAACCGATACAGAGTTCGCCTTCCATCTCAGAATCAATATTCAAGAAAATATCTCCTTTCAAGACGCCTGGTTTCAAAGATTTTGCACCTGTCATTCCTGTTTCCTCATCATAAGTGACCAGCACCTCTACAGGTCCATGCTTGATATCCTTGGATTCCATTACGGCCAGTGCATAAGCGACACCGATACCGTCGTCAGCGCCCAAGGTGGTGCCTTTTGCGGTTACCCACTCGCCGTCAATTTCGGTTTCGATCGGATCTTTGAGGAAATCATGTTCCACATCGGCATTCTTCTGAGGGACCATGTCCATGTGCCCCTGGAGAATGATGCCACGACGATTCTCATAACCCGGTGTGGCAGGCTTCCTCATTATGATGTTGCCTGTTTCATCTTTAATTGTCTCCACTCCATGTTCCTTACCCCACTGGAGAAGATACTCCTGTACCTGTTCTTCATGTTTTGATGGACGTGGGACTCTTGTCAAGCCGTAAAAGTTAGACCATACGATCTTAGGCTCCAAATCATTGATTGTCATAATACAATATGTTTTTAGTTATTATTTCAGTCCATTTCTTCTATTTCCTGCTTTTGAGCGGGAAAGAGCTCTCGACTCCGAACTGATAGACCGGAATACGGTTCTGGAGCAATACATTGACTCCGTCCGTAATCTTGAGGTCACAGATTGCCGGAATTCTGTAGTGGGCGACCTCTCCCTTGTATTTCCTGCCGGACTCCGGTACCTCCCCAATCGGCTGCGGCACCAGATTCAACATGTATGGTTTGCCAGTCATGTCGTCCGCCGGAACCAGGCCTGCGCTCTGGGACACTCTGAAAGCGATGTACATGGTCTTGTCCGCTTCCGGAACAATGTCGTAACGCATCTTCTGGGTCTGGGTTTCAGAATAGCCGATGAACATGGAAAGGTATTCCTTTTCCAGTCGGGTGATTTCTTCCAGAGCGGCTCCCATCGCCTCGCCGGTATAGCTGGCATCGGTATCGCCGGTAATGATTTCGAATCTCTTCTTGCGGAGGTCGAAAATCATGTTGGCCGCTTCCTTCGCCCTTTCGTCCAGGGATTTGGTGACGACCATATTCTGCTGGATGGCGACTTTATTGTAGTTGGCGCTGTTCTTCACATTGCGGTACAGCGTCGTGGATTCGGAGGTGAGGTTGGAGGTCACTCCCTTGTCGGAGAAATCGGCTTTGCCGCCCACGGCGAATCTCCAGTCGGAGGCGACTCCCACGTTGCTGCCGGTGCTGATCAGCCCTTGGGCGGTCAGCTGCAGGAAGGCAGTGCTGTTGTTTGCCGGGTCAATGGTATAACGGGCACTCTGGTCCGCTTCGAGACAAGGGATCACCTTGATGGCAGTCACCTCGGTGGTGGCGCCGTCTTTCTGTTTGGCTTCCACTCCCAGATATTTCGATGCATAACGGGCATAAGGGCCAGCGTAGAAGGTGGTCTTTTCCGCTTCCACTTCCAATACGATGGAGGTGGATGGAAGACAATACACCAGTTTTCCTACCGGATCCACGATGCCGAAAGAAGCATCTGCCGTTTCCGGCTGAGCGTAATTATTGACCGCAGGCAGAAGCAGGGCCGCCGCCGCAATCAGTATAAATCTGAACTTGTTCATATCATTTCCATCTTTTGTGACTCCAGAGATAGTTCTCTGGACGTCGGTTTATATCTTCTTCCAATAAATTATAGTATCGTTCCGTCAAGACGCCCATGTCTTCCTGGGAAGCGTCATCGGCCAGCTTCTTGAAGGTGACGACGTATTTTCCTTTTTCGACTCGGTCCATACTCATATAAGCAACTGACATGCCGAACTTGCAGGCCAGATTGATGGCACCGGTCATGGTGTAGGTCTTCTGGTGCAGGAAGGAAGGGAGCTCGTAGCGCGCCGCCTGTCCGTAAGGGTACTGGTCCGTCAGGAATACGTACACTTTCTTGGTATTGCGATGTTTCACCGCATAGCGCAGCACTTTGGCGGATTCGGTATAGCCTTCAAAATTATCCAGGACCGCACAGCGGTTGCGTCCGATGAACTCATCCCAAAATTTGCTCCTCAACTCCTTGTACACCACACAGATGTCGTTGGCGTTCAAGGTGGATTCCACCTTCGGTTCCTTTTCATCAAAGCTGAAGAGGCCTCCGATCAGTTCCCAGTTGCCGGTGTGGGAGGTGACCAGCATGATGCTCCGGCTGTCATTGAACTGCGTACGCAGATCGTCCATGTTCGCCACTTCAATCAGATGCTGTTCCTTCAACTTGTCTTCCCGGCCGGTCAGACCGCCGAACCACCAGGCCTCGGCGAAAATTTCACCGAAATGCTCGTAGAACCGGTCCGAAATCTTCTTCAGTTCCTTGTATTTCCTGTCAGGGAAAGAGCGTGCGATATTGATCATGATCTCATCCCTTCGATAATTCATCACATCCCTAAGAAACCAAGTGATGACTTTTCCAAATCCATAATGAACCCGTAAGGGAAGTCTCTGGAGAGGCTTTGTCATCATCTCAAATATCTTGACACCTTTCTGTCCCATCTTTATCTCTCGTTTTCTCATATCAAGACCTTCCAATCTAATAAAAATTGTTCATATCCAATAAGGTCCACAAAACAAATATACCATTTTTAGAGTATTTTTCATCCTTTTGTCAATTATAATTTCAGTAGCGGCCATCATAATTTTTAGACAGCAATTTGCTATATTTGTAAAATGTCACACGTCCCTAAAAACGTGTGGCAGACAAAACCCGATTTTATGCCAAAGATGTACATCATATCCGGTTGTAACGGATCAGGAAAGACAACAGCCTCCTACACTATGCTGCCAGGAATGTTGGAATGCCGTGATTTCGTCAATTCTGACGAATTTGCCAAAAGCCTCAATCCATTCAGCCCCAACAGCGCGGCCATCGGCGCCAGCCGCTATATGCTGATGAAGATCAAATACATGATGGAAAGGAACAAGGATTTCGGAATCGAGACCACCTTGGCAACCCGCAGTCTGAAGAAAATTGTCGAGATTGCCAAGGAAAGGGGGTATTATGTCACGATCCTCTATTTTTGGCTCAATTCCCCTGAGCTTGCCATCAAGCGTGTTCAGGCGAGAGTCACCGCTGGAGGACACAACATTCCGGAAGAGACTATCCGCAGACGTTATGCGGTGGGTCTCCACTATTTCTTCGCCGACTATCTGGATCTCGTAGACCGGTGGATTTTGGCAGACAACACTACCATCCCATTCAAGGTAGTGGCCCAAGGGTGGAAGGACAATATGGTCGTCCACAACAACCTGCTCTTCGAACAAATCAAAGAACAGGCAATGAATCTATCTAAATTAAATGTCAATTTATGATCAACATCCAACAATATTATCTTGACACTTTCCAGGTGACCGTGCCGGAACTGGAAAAGATAATCGGAATCATACAGGACCAGGGCAGCAACTATGCTGACCTTTTCTTTGAAAACACTTCTTACAGAGACCTGCTTCTGAAGGACGGAGAAGTTTCTTCCGGGGGATTCCACGTAGATTATGGAGTAGGCATCCGGGCGCTGAAAGGCGACAAGACCGGTTATGCCTATTCGGAAAATACAGACATGGCTTCCATGGTCAATGCCGCCAAGGCAGCTTCTTCCATTGCCACTGGCGTACGCATCAATGCGACGACAGCAGCCATGATTGACAAGCCGACCAAGGCCTATCCGGGCAAGCCCAATCCTCTTGCCGACCGCTATCCCATGCTGGCAGACTGGCGCGACTGCCCCACTTCGGACTTTCTTCCGATTCTCCAGAAGCTGAAAGCCAAGATTGAGGCCAAGGATCCGCGCATCATCAAGATCATCGCCATCCTGTCCACTCAGGTCAGCGACCTGCTCATGTTCAATTCTTCCTACGAGCTGAAATATGAGACCCGTCCGCTCGCCACTCTGGCAGTTTCCGTCATCTGCAAATCTGGCGAGAAAGTGCTCAACACCCACGTCAGCCGAAGCTACCGGATGGGATTCGAGATGCTGAGCGACCACCTGCTCGACGAAATTGCCGAGGCAGCCGTCCGGAACATTGACGACAAACTCGAGGCGAAACGTCCAAAAGGCGGACAAATGCCGGTCGTTCTGGGTGCCGGCGCTTCCGGGATTCTGCTTCACGAGGCCATGGGACATGCCTTTGAAGCGGATTTCAACCGAAAAGGCCAATCTATCTTTGCCGACAAGATGGGACAGAAAGTCTGTGACAGCTGCATCAATGTAGTGGATGACGGCACGATCCGAGGCAACCGAGGTGCCCTCAACTTCGATGACGAAGGAGTACCGGCACAGCGTACCTACATGATCAAGGACGGTGTGCTTGCCTCCTATCTCCACGACCGGATCAGCGCCAAGTATTATGATGTCGCCCCTACCGGAAATGGCCGCAGAGAGTCTTTCCGCTACAATCCGATTCCGCGTATGCGGGCCACCTATATGGAGAGCGCAGGTTCCCAGCCGGCCGACATCATCGCTTCCGTCAAGAAAGGCATCTATGTGGATGAGTTCACCAATGGTCAGGTCAAGATTGGAGAAGGCGATTTCACCTTCTATGTCAAGAGCGGATATCTGATTGAAAATGGTAAACTCACACAACCGATCAACGATGTGAACATCATCGGAAACGGTCCGAAGGCCTTGGCGGATATCGTCGCTGTGGGCAATGACAACAAAGTGGACGAAAGCGGCTGGACTTGTGGAAAGGAACAGAATGTTCCCGTTTCTTGCGGAATGCCGACAGTTTTGGTTAAAAATCTGACGGTGGGAGGAAATTGATATGGAAAACAACAATATGACCTGGAAAATTGACGAGGAAGAAAAACTCCTGTGCAGAAAATGTCTGGACAAAGCTTTGGAACAAGGTGCTTCTGCCATCCGGATCACCTTGAACAAATGTCTGATGAATGAACTGGCCGTGCTCAACGGCTATCTGGACAAGGTGAGCCAGTCCGGTGACCGTGCACTGACCTTGAACGTGTTCGCAGACGGGAAATACGGTACGTTCTCCATCAATCGTCTGGACTGGAAGGAACTGGAGCCGTTCATCGTGAAGGCAATCGAGACGGTCAAGATGCTGGCTCCAGACGAATGCCGGAAGCTGCCGGATCCGTCCAGGACTATCAAGAACGCTGTCCGGGGAGACGAACTGGGCCTGTACGACCCGGCTTTTTCCGATTTCACTCCAGAAAAGAGGTTGGAGACAGCCTTGAATCTGTCCTCCTTCGAGAAGATGAAGGAAGCGGCTCACGGCTACTCCCTGATTTCCGAAGAGATTGTTTGGTGCGATTCCAATTACAACAATTATATCATTGACTCGAACGGGCTCGAGTGCATGCAGACGGAGACAGCCTTTGAAGCCAGCATGGAAATTACCATCCAGGATGAGGATGGCTGCAAGTACAGCGGCTATGGCTGGAATGCCAGCACCCATCTGGCAGATCTGGAAACGGCTTCCATTGCGGAAACTGCCCTGCGACGTGCAGTCGCCCAGATTCATCCGGTCCAGCTCGAAAGCGGTTCCTACAACATGGTGGTGGAGAACGAAGTGGCTGCCAAGCTGCTCAATCCGGTTCTCGCCGCCCTCAACGGTTACTCGCTCCAGCAGCAGAATTCTTTCCTGACAGATTCCGAAGGGAAGCAGATCTTCTCCGAAGGTTTCACGTTGATGGACGTTTCTGCAGAAGCAGGCAAGAACGGCGCCCGTCTCTTCGATTCCGAAGGAGTCGCCTACCCTTCCTCTCCGGTCATCGAAAAGGGAAAGGTGTGCAGATATTTCATAAACACCTACATATCAGGCAAAATGGGAATTTTACCTACTGTTGAGGATTGCGCGAGACCGAAGATCATGCCATATTTGCCGGCCACGGCGGAGAAGGCAGAAAAGGGGTCTGTTGAAAACATTTCTTTGAAAGATATTCTGGAACTTTGCAAAAATGGTATTTTTGTAACCGGATTCAACGGCGGGAACAGTGATCCTGTCACCGGAGACTTCTCCTACGGTGTGGAGGGCTTCAAGATTGAAGAGGGCCGGATCGGCGCTCCGGTTCGGGGCATGGTCATCACCGGCAATCTGATTACCTTGTGGAAACAGCTTCTCGCCGCCGGATCTGACTGGAGGCCTTGCATGAACAAGCAGATCCCGTCTTTGGCTTTCAAGGATGTGGATTTCAGTGCCTGATTGAATATATTTATTAACCATACCCCGTCATGGACGGGAAACATCAATGCGATTATGAAAATTACAAAAAACTCCGTAGTGGAAGTTATCTATGAAGTGACTGTGGATGGACAGGTAGTCGATACCGTTTCCAAAGATGCTCCGCTGGATTACATCCAGGGAATGGGCATGCTCATCCCGAAATTTGAAGAAGAAGTGGAAGGTCATGAGCCAGGCTACGAATTCGACTTCATCGTGAAGCCGGAAGACGAATATGGCGAGCCTGATCCGAAGAACATCGTAGAACTGCCGAAGAGTGCCTTTACAGTAAATGGAGTATTGAGGGATGACCTTCTTGTGGAAGGCAATTTCATTCCTATGTTCAACAGCGCCAACCAGGTATGCCAGGGCAAGGTCGCTGAAGTCAAGGACGAGACCGTTGTCATGGATTTCAATCATCCGATGGCCGGCAAGACCATGAATTTCAAGGGTCAGGTCCTCACTGTCAGAGAGGCTACTGAGAAAGAGCTGACAGAGGGTCTTCACGGAGAATTCCTTCCTCAGGAAGAGCATCATTGCCATTGCTGCGGCGGCCACGGTCACGAGCACGGCGAGGAAGGCGGTTGCTGCGGCGGCCATCACCATGAGCACGGCGAGGGCGAATGCTGCTGTGGTCATCATCACGAGAACTAAAATAAAAATCAGGGCTGTTGGCCCTGATTTCCTTATAACTCCTGCAGTCAAAAGCCGCAGGAGTTTTTCATTTGCCGGATGGCGTACCCTTCCGGCGCAATTTCCTTTAGAACAGATAGATGAACGCCAGCGTACTGAGGCTGATCACGATCCAGAGCAGGACCCCTTGCAGAAGCGCTTTCGCTCCCACAGACCGGAGGACCTCACGGGAAAGGGAGGCACCGATGAAGAAAAGGGTCACCGTCAAGGACTTGCGTGCGACTTCGTTGATGAGGTTACCGGCCGCTACCCCTGACGGGAAATGCGAAAGTACGTAGGTATTGAGCAGCATGGCTGCGATGAACCAGAAGATGAACCATGGAATGCTGATCTTGCTGCCTTTGGTCTTGAAGATGAGGGAGGTGACCAGGGCGAGCGGAATGATCCACAGGGCTCTGGTCAGCTTGATGGTCGTTGCCACCTGGAGTGCCTCTTCGCCATAGGCCTGACCTGCGCCCACTACGGAACTGGTGTCGTGGATGGCGATGGCCGCCCACATGCCGAATTCCTGCTGGCTCATGCCGAGAGCGTGTCCGATGGCAGGGAAAATGAAGAGTGCGAAGGCATTCAAGATGAAGATGGTGCCCAGTGCGACAGACATTTCACTGTCTTTGGCCTTGATGACCGGTCCCACTGCGGCAATGGCGCTGCCACCACAGATGGCAGTACCGCTGCTGATGAGATAGGACGTGTTCTTGTCTACCTTGAGCAGTTTGCGTCCGATCAGCCATCCGATGACCAAGGTGCCCACTACGGAGACCACGGTAAATGCCATTCCTTCCTTGCCGGAGGCGAGGGCGGCCTGCACATTCATGCCGAAGCCGAGTCCGACGACGGAATATTGGAGCAGATATTTGGACATTTTCTTGTTGAAAGACGGATAAGGGATGCCGAAGATCAGGGCAAAGGCCAATCCGAGAAACAGGGCGACCGGTGGAGTCACAAATGAAGAAAAATTTTCAAATTCAGGGAAAAAACCGAGTGCCAGAAGAGAAGACAGGATTACTGCCAGACTGATGTACACGATTTTACCGGCGGACTGGAAAGAGCGGCGACTGCTTTTCATAAGATTCCAAAAATAACTTGATGACAATATACTGTTCTAATTGAAATGCTCAAACTGTCTTCCAGAAGGGACGTTCAACCAACCGGTCACAGATTTGAGCCGGCAAAATTACACAAACTAATCTGACTGAGCAAAAAATCGCTATATTTGTATAATATGAAAATTGCTGTTGTCATACTGAATTGGAACACAAAAGAGTACCTGGAGAGATTTCTGCCGGGCGTCATTTCGTCTTGTGAAGAGGTGAAAGAAGACCGGGCGGAAGTCATCGTGGCAGACAACCATTCCACCGACGGGTCCCTGGAAACCATGGCAGAGAAGTTCCCTGCCGTACGGGTCATCCGGATGGACCAGAATTACGGCTTCACAGGAGGCTACAACAAGGCGCTGGGAGCATTGAAGGAGGAAGACTGGGATGTCTATGTGCTTCTGAACACGGATGTGCAGGTGTCCAATGACTGGATCCTTCCTTTGGCAGACTGGATGAAATCTCATCCGGAATGCGGAGCCTGTGCGCCCAAACTGCATTCCTGGTACGAGAAGGACCAGTTCGAATACGCCGGTGCCGCCGGAGGCTTCCTTGACAGCTACGGCTTCCCGTTCTGTCGGGGCAGGGTCATGGAGCAGGTCGAGATGGACAAGGGACAGTATGACGAAGTGAAGGACGTATTCTGGGCAACCGGCGCCTGTCTGATGGTCAGAAGCGACCTCTACTGGCAGCTGGGCGGACTGGATGACCGTTTCTTCGCGCACATGGAAGAGATTGACCTGTGCTGGAGAATGCAGCTGGAAGGCTATCACATTACGGTCATTCCCCAATCGGTCGTCTGGCATCTCGGAGGCGGCACACTGCCTCAGACTTCCCCGTGGAAACTGAAATTGAACTACCGGAACAATCTGCTGATGCTGGAGAACAATCTCGCCAAGACCTATTCGCTGGAGATGCCGGCAGAAAAGGCCTGGAAACGGGCCCGGCGCAAGATTTTCCAGAGGATGCTGATTGACGGCCTGTCGGGACTCGCCTACCTCTGCCTGTTCCGCTGGAGCTTCTTCAAGGCCGTCCTCGAGGCACACAAGGAATACCGGCAGAAACGCCGCCGGTGCACTCTCCTCGAAATTGAGCAATATCGCCAGACCCATGACCCGGGAAATGTCCATGTGCAGGGAATTTATCCCAAATGGATCATACCGCGTGCCCTGCTGAGGGGAAAGAAGATTTTCAATCTGGTCCACCAGCTGCAGGAGGACCGGAAACAGACATAATGAAAAGGAATTATCCGATTCCATAAAAGAAGGACATTGACTTTATTATGAAGATAGTTATTGAAGGAGCCGGTGAAGTCGGCTCACATCTCGCTAAAATGTTGAGCGGTGCCTCTTTTGACATCACGGTCATTGACAAGGATGAAAGCCGGCTGCAAGAACTGGCTTCCACGGCAGATGTCGTCACCATCACGGGAAAAGCTTCTTCCATTTCTGCGCTGAAACAGGCCAATGTGGGAGAGGCGGATCTGTTCATCGCCGTCAACCCCAACACCAAACAGGATGTGAACATCGTCAGTTCCCTGATTTCCAAGAAATTGGGCTGTCAGAAGGTTTGTGCCAGAATTGACGATGAGGAATATCTGACCTATGAGAACAAATACATGTTCACCGAAATGGGCATTGACCTGATGTTCTATCCGGAAATGGTCGCCGCCAAGGAAATATGCAACCGGCTCAAGAATACCGCCACTTCCGAATCGCTGGATTTCGCCCGTGGCAAACTGCAGATGTTCGTGTTCAGGGTGGAAGAGGAATCCAAACTGATGGACACCAACATCGAGCAGTTCGTGGCTTCCGTCAGCAACGAGGAATTCAGGGTCGCCGCCATTTCCAGGGACAACGCCACCATCATACCGAAGCATGATACCAAGTTCAAATATCATGACCTCGTGTTCATCATCACCACCCGTGAGGCGCTCCATCCTCTCATGGACTATCTCGGCAAGACCAACATCAACATCAGCAAGGCCATGATCCTGGGCGGAAGCCGCATCGGAAAAATGGTGGCCAACGAACTGAGCAAGAGCATCGGCTGCGTGAAGATTCTGGAAAAAGACAAGAACAAATGTGCGGAACTGCGTGACAGCACTGCGGACAATGTCTCCGTCGTCAATGGAGACGGCAGGAATTCAGATTTCCTGATTGAACAGAACATCAAGGAATTTGATGCGTTCATCGCCGTGACCGGCAATGACGAAGCCAACGTCCTGGCTTGCGTGGTCGCCAAGAAACTGGGCGTCAGCAAGACTATCGCTGAAGTGGAGAACATCGAATACATCCACATCGCCGAAGACATGGGAGTCGATGCCGTCATCAACAAGAAACTGATTACAGCTGGAAAAATCTACAAGATGACCTTGAGCAACAAGGTTCGTTTCATCAAATACATGAGCGAGACCAATGCGGAGGTGCTGGAATACATCGTGGCACCGGGCAGCCGCATCACCAAGGGTACGCTGAAAGAAATTGATTTTCCTAAGAATGCCATCGTCGGCGGAGTGATCCGCGGAAATGATTCCTTCATTGCGGTCGGCAACACCAAGATCGAGAGCTACGACCGTGTGGCCGTATTTGCATTGCCGGATGCCGTCAAAGAAGTAGACCAATTCTTTAAATGATTTCAAATGGCAAGTTATCTTCAAATTGAAAATATATCCAAATCCTATGGTCCCAAAATCCTTTTTGAGAACATAGGATTCAACATCAATGAAGGCGACAAGATTGCGCTGATCGCACCCAACGGAACAGGAAAGACTTCCCTGCTCCGGATTCTGGCAGGAAAAGACAAGAGCGATTCCGGCGGGCAGATCAAATTTCTGAAAGACATCCGGATTGCTTTTCTTGAGCAGGAATACGACTTCAATCCGGAAAAAGGAATTCTGGACCAGGTCATGGAATCCAGCAAGGATTTTACCCGGGAGCTGGACCAGGACCATCTGTTCAAATATGAATTGAAAGTAAGGCAATTGCTGACGGGATTCGGACTGGCGGAGATGGACACCCCCATGAAAAATCTTTCTGGAGGAGAGATCAAGCGGGTGGCCCTGACCCAGATGCTGGCGACCGAAGCCGATTTCTTCATCATGGACGAGCCGACCAACCATCTGGACATCGATGCGATCGAGTTCCTGGAAAATTACCTGAGCCGTGCCCGCTGCACCCTTCTCATGGTGACCCACGACCGCTATTTCCTGGATCATGTCTGCAACACCATCATTGAAATGGACCGCGGATCCGTCTATACCTACCGGGGAGACTACCAGAATTATCTGGAGAAACGGGAAGAGCGCATTGACAACTACAATTCCGAGACGGACCGGGTCAAGAACCTGCTGAGAAGAGAGCTGGAATGGATGCGGAGCACTCCTTGCGCCCGTTCAGGCAAAGCCAAATACAGAAAAGACGCTTTCTACGAACTGAAAGACCGGGCGGAACAGGTCTGCACCACCAAGCAGGTGGACATGAAGGATATCGGAGGCGCTTCCCGTCTGGGCTCCAAGATCATCAACTGCAAAGATTTGAGCTTCTACTATGGAGACCAACCCTACCTGTCCCATTTCGACTACAATTTCCAGCGTTTCGAACGGGTGGGCATCGTCGGCAAGAACGGAGTCGGGAAGAGTACCTTCATCAACATCCTGACCGACAACCTCAACGGCAACGGTAGGCTGACCGGAACGATCGAACGGGGAGAATCCTTGAAAATCGGTTATTATCACCAGAGCGGAATGTCATTTGACGAAGACCAGACGGTACTGGAGACCATCAATGACACCCATCTGCTCAGCCAGTTCATGTTTTCACACGACATGCTCAACAACAAGATCGGCAAACTGTCTGGAGGTGAGCGCAGAAGACTGTATCTGCTGACCATTCTGGTCCAGCAGCCCAATCTGCTCATTCTGGATGAGCCGACCAACGATCTGGACATTATCACACTGAATGTGCTGGAAGAATATCTCCAGAACTACAAAGGTTCCCTGATCATCGTCTCCCACGACCGGCATTTCCTGGACAGGCTGGTGGACCATCTGCTGGTATTCTGCGGAAACGGCGTGGTCAAGGACTTCATCGGCACCTACAGCGAATACCGTGAATTCATCCGGAATTACGAGAACGAGCAGAAATCTTTGCAGAAAAATGCCGAAAAATCGCTGAAAGAAGCCAACAAAAAGGAAAAATCGCAGTCCGCTGCCCCTGTAAAGAAGAAATTGAGCTATAAGGAGAAGAGAGAATTTGAAGAATTGGAGGCCGATTTGGAAAAATTAAATGCCGAAAAGGAGGAACTTGCAGTCAAAATGAACAGTGGCGACAGCTCTTTTGAAGAGTTGCAGAAGTATGGAGAAAGATTTGCAGAGATATCTGAAGAACTGGATGTCAAGGAAATGAGATGGCTGGAACTTTCAGAATACATCTAGCGAACTCCGGTTTCCTGCGCATACTTCCCGAACAATATCAGAATTTCAAATTTGAACAGTTGGATGACACCGTGAATGCATCTGACCGGTCCTCTTCCACAAAACCAGCCTTGTTTCTGATGCCATCTCGGCAATTTCGGAGGCGCCAACCAGGCCTGCTACAAGAAAGATACAGAGAAGAGGCATCTGCACAAAGACAGGATGCAGCAGATTCTGGACGATGTGGAACGCCTGCTTTCCAGCCGTCAGGACAAGATAAAATGAAAAACCTTGCTATCCGTCCATTTGTCTGGAAGAAGCGCTGATGATTACAAGACCGGTGGCCACTCCCCTTTCACGGCCGTCAGACGGACGGTTCCGCACCTCGAAACGAGTTGGATCCTTGTCGGACTTCTCCAAATCTCTCACATAGAATGTAGAGGAGCCGCCTCCGTCCAAGTTTATGGATTTCCAAGCGCCGACCGCCTTCATGCATTGTGCAATTTCATTAAGTGTCATACCGTTGGAATAACCGGCACTTCTGCCGTCTGCGACCATGATATAGACTGTCTTGCCGTCTTCTGAAATTCCGATGCAGGTGCGTGGTTCCAGAGGTTGCGGATTGTCCAGCACCTGTCCCTTGTCTACCAGAAGTTCCCCACCGCCACAGGCTTCCAGAATATCTGTGGAGAAAGAGACTTCATTGTATTCTTTTTCCAGACCTATACCGGCTTTCTTGTCCTTAGTCAAATAAAAGAAAGACATCTTCCTCTTGATTTTCGGATTGAAATAGTTTTTGTATACCTTTCCTTCGTGTTGGAATATGCCATGAGGCAGATTCGTTCCGTTCTTCATGTCAAAGAAATCGGAATTGGTACCGCCCCATATTTTCATGTCTGGATTGCCGGCCTCTGCCAACAATGCCTGTCTGGTGACGGACTGGAGAGCTTCTCCGATCGGCTTGTTGTCTGGTGTCGTCTGTGAAATGGTGATGGCAGGATTGTTCAGGTCCACTTCGAAGAAAAAAGTGCGGGTCTCCAGACCGTCGCTCTTGCGGAAGGCCACTTCGGTAGCGACCAGACCATCAGTCACCGTCCAAGAAGCATCTGTCAAGAATTCGGACATGATTCCTTCTGTCAGGAACAGACTTCTTCCTATTTTGGTCGCTCCCGGATAAGTATCCCCATCTGAAACCAACTGCAGGACACCGAGGTCCTTGACCTGGCCGGCTTCCACTTCAATCGGCCCATCTGTCCTGAAAGAATACTTTCCACCTTCTTCCATATCAAACGCTATGGACAATCCCTCCGGAAATGTGACCGGCGCCGTCACAAAAGTGTATGTCTTTCCAGCTTCAATCTTTCCCTCCAACAGAACTTCAGAAACACTTTCCTCGGCCACGACAGAACCATTGTCCGGATTGACCGTGAAGGTCCCGGCCAAACTTTCCGCCCCCGTTCCGCTCAAAGTCGCCTTTGTGAAATTTCCCACCCCGTCGGAGGGCATCGTGAAGCGGAGCGACGCGCCGGCATTCCTGAATTCGAAAACCTCCTTCTGGGATACAGAATAGGCAGGGTTCAGATTTTCAGAAAATGTTCCGGCAACCGGCTGCTGCCGCTGTGGAATGACGAACGTCAATCCTTTTCCCGAACAGCTGTTCGCTTCATTGAAAGGATAGATGGCAAAATAAGTGTCGTTCGGAATCACCTTCCCCTGAATAGTGGCCGACCGTCCGTCCGCTTCTGTCACCTTGAATTTCTGATGTCTTTCTGGCATCCCCTTTCCAAAGACGGAGACCTTGTCTCCAAGTGTCCAGAACACATTCAGATCCTCCGCCAGACTGGTTCTGGTATATGGAGAAGAGCAGATGGTAAAGGTCTTTTCTGTAATGTCTGACTGAATGCTGCTGCCCGCACTGCAGGAGACCGACAGCAGCATCCCCGAAAAAAATGTTATCAATTTCATTTAATGTCTGTCAGTTTACGATGGAAAACGATTTTGCAGACCTCGTCTATGGAAGATATTGGTGCGTCGTGAACACTTTCGGACGCCGCATGTACTCCTTATATATATTGCCGAAGCGGTCAGTCACCTCAATCTCCAGATCGCTGTCTTCGGAAGAAGCCAGCACCTCGAAGAAGTGGTTCCAGTACTCTGTACAGAAATTTGGATTGTCATCAGTCGCAAAACGTTTGGCTGTCATTGCAATAATATGCAAAGGATCATAATCATACACTTGCCTGACTTCCAATGAATGCCCATTCTCCTTCACGGAAATCTTCCACGCCGGATCGCAGTTCCAAATATTGAGCAGAACGGAATTTGGCAGATGATTGTTGACATATTGGACATAAGGGGCGAATCCCGGCTTGTTGCCGCCCGTGGACAAGGTCACGCTTTTCCTCACCTCATTCATATCATATGAATGGAACTGATGAGAAACTGGATAACCTGTCGCCTTATACTGCCAACTGAGCTCTTTGCCTTTGACCGTCAAGATCGTATAACCACCTGGCGCACCGTCCGGGGCCAAATTGATGCCCGGAGTAAGATGTCCGCTCCACCACCAGGAACCACATAGAGAACCAGCATTATGCTCCATGAAGCTATCCTCTTCCAGCCGGTCATAAACAAAAGTCTTATGGGTATGTCCCGTAAAGAAATGAACGGTGTAGCCTCTGAATGCTTCAACCAGTTCATTGGTATTGGCCTCCCCTTCAGCATTGGCTCCTGTCATGCCATCCTTCCAACCGAGAACTGGATCGGGACGGAAAATCGGGGCATGGGTAGAGAAAACGATTGGGGTATCCTTGTCTACATGAGAAAGGTCTTTCCGCAACCAGTTCATCTGGTCCGCCGTAATGTCAGTGACATAATGAGAACGTAAACTGGAACCCGCACCGACTTCATTGTAATCAATATTGTCCATCACAATAAAATGAACCTCCCCTATATTATAGGAATAGAAGGTAGGAGTCAAATGCTCTCGATAGGGAATCTCCTTGTCAAAGTCCCCGAAACGTTCATAATCATTGTCATGGTTGCCCATAGTGTGAAAGAACTGGATGTTCTCGAAATAAGAATTGACCACCTCCAGATATTCATCGAAGCAGAAACGCTCATTGTACCAATACAGATCCCAAGTCATGTCACCGAGAGTCAAGACATATTCCTTGCCCGGGGTATCCTGTATGGTCCGGTTCAAGTCTTTTGCAAAATCACCAAACTGCTTGAGGTCGCCGATACGGTTGGCCAGGTGCATGTCACCGAGAATATACATGGTGAATTCCCGGTTGTCTGTCCTGACCAATTCGAAATCAATCCTCTCATTGACATCTACAGAAGCTGCCAAAGTAGTGGAGAAAATGGGCAGGACACCTTTCGAAAGAGCCTCATAACCACTTGGCACAGAAAACCATACATAGTTATATTTTTTCTGGGAACGAATATAGTAGACACCATTCCGATCGGTCTCGACCACCTCCACGCCGTCGGAGACCAGCACTCCCGGAACCCCTGCTCCGTCACAGACAATTTGCCCGTAAACATTGTATCCGTCCTTCTCCTCAACAAAAGGGCGCTCAATGAACCTGAAAAAAATCTTTCCAAGAGTCTGTTCCCTATCCCCTCTCCGGAGCAGCAGGACATACTCACCTGAAGAAACTTTCTCTTTCAGCAGCACCGAAAACGAACGGGCACAGATACGGACGATGGGAAACTCATATTCCTGAAAAGTTCCAGCGGACTGGAAGACCAGAATATCCCCTATCTGAGGAGTGTCACCAGAAGTATAGCAATCAAACGTAATTTCATCTCCTATTCCAGCAGAAAGACTATTGACTACTTTTATATTGACTTGAAGCTGACTGCGCTCTCCTTCTTCTTCACTACAGGACAAGATACACAAAACAGACAAGATGCAAAACAGCAACCATCTGACAGACCTGTCGCGGATACTATATTTCATGGTTTCATTCATTATATAACAGAAACAAACTTATAAATAAAATAAATAAATACCAACAATCCTTTTCCATGCCATATTGTCACGAGAACACACTGGCAGACAATTTGATTGAACAACTTTGCTCACTCCCCCGGAGTGCTCCGGGAAATGAGAATGCAAATTGTAAAATAATGCCTATTTTTGCAGGCTGTCGAACATTGGAAATAAAAATATTGATATATGAAAAAGCATAACCAAACGGTTGAGGAAGCCAAAGATAAGGTGGAGACTGGAGAAAAATCCACACAGGAGGTAAAGCACAAGAAAGTCGAAAAGACTGAAAAAGAAGAGAAGCAGGAAGCGAAGAAAGAGGACAAGAAGGATGACAAAAAGTCAGAGGAAAAGTCTGCCAAAGAAGACAAGGCTGCCAAAATGGAAGAAGAAATCGCTTCGTTGAACGAAAAACTGCAGAATGAAAAGAACGACTATGTCCGTCTCATGGCAGAATTCGAAAATTTCAGAAGACGTACCGCCCAGGAGAAACTGGATATCGTCAGCACAGCCGCTGCCGACACCATCAAAGGCCTGTTGCCTGTATTGGATGACTGCGAAAGAGCCATGACCATTCTGGAGACCTCTTCCGATGAGGCCGCCAGAGAAGGTACCGGCCTGATTTACAACAAGCTGATGGCCTACCTGAAGAGCAAAGGTCTGGAGAAGATTGAAGCGAAGGGAGCCAAATTTGACACCGACTTCCACGAGGCCATCGCCCAGCTTCCTGTTCCTGAAGAAGACAAGAAAGGAATGGTATACGATGTCGTGGAAACCGGATACCTGCTCAACGGAAAAGTTCTCAGATATGCCAAAGTCGTTGTAGGTGTGTAAATAATTGGATGAAGATTGAAAATTTAGTTTTTTAGCAATATTATGGCAGAGAAACGTGATTATTATGAAGTCTTGGGCATCAGCAAGAGTGCCTCTGCGGATGACATCAAATCAGCCTACAGGAAGGCTGCGCTCAAATGGCATCCGGACAGATGGGTAAGCGGAACAGATGCTGAGAAAAAGACGGCAGAAGAAAACTTCAAGGAAGCATCAGAAGCCTATTCTGTGCTGAGCGACCCTGACAAGAGAGCGAAATACGACCAGTTCGGTCAGGCAGGTCTGGGTGGCAATGCCGGCGGATTTGACTTCAGCGGTGGCTTTGGCAACCTCAATGATATTCTGAACGACCTGTTCGGAGGCAATTTCAGCGGATTCGGAGGATTTGGCGGATTCGGAGGAGGCCAACAGCAACAGAAGGTATATAGAGGAAGAGATATCAGAACTCGTGTCAAACTCACTTTGGAAGAAATTGCCACTGGCTGCGCCAAAGAAATCAGCCTCGAAAGAGACAGGCCATGTACGGAATGTGGCGGTAAAGGAGCCAAGAACGAAAGCGATATCAAGACTTGTCCTAACTGTCATGGAAGCGGCCAGGAACAAAGAGTCACCAATTCATTTTTCGGACAGAGTGTGGTCTACAGCACTTGTTCCCGTTGTGGCGGAGAAGGCAAGATCATTGACCACCCATGCCATTCCTGTGGCGGTACCGGTCTGGTAAGAAAGAGAGAGAAAGTAAGAGTGAACATTCCTGCAGGAGTAGAGAACGGCATGCAGCTCAACATCCGCGGAGAAGGTCATGGCGCCAAGCACAATGGAGTCAACGGTGACCTGCTCATCGTGATTGAAGAGGAGACTCATCCACAGCTCCGCAGAAAAGGCAGCAACCTCTTCTACACCAAGATACTTTCACTGGACGAAGCCATCCTCGGAACAGAAGTATCCGTTCCATGCCTTGACGGCACCTACAAGTTCAAGGTGGATCCAGGTGTACAGTCCGGCAAGATCGTCAAACTCAAAGGACGTGGCCTTCCAAACATCAACAGTTACGGACGCAGCTCCGGAAAGGGAGACCTCTACGTGAAACTGCTGGTATGGATTCCACGCAAGCTGGACCGCAAGGAAAGAGAGATGATCAGCAGCATGAAAGACAGCTTCAAGCCAAACCTGAGCAACGAAGACAAGGCTCTTTTTGATACGATGAAAGAAAATTTCTAAAAACTTTGAAAATTTTCTTGAAATAATTTGCATTTGGTAAAATTATACTTACCTTTGCAATCCCAATTAACCATGCAACCTCTTACAGAATTGGTAAAGTTGCGCAAATTGAAATAAAGAGTTATGGATTTAATTAAGATTGTAGAAGATGCATTCGCACAGGAGAATGCAAGAGAATTCCCAAAATTCAAAGCAGGTGACACCATTACCGTCACCTACAGAATCAAAGAGGGTGACAAAGAGAGACTTCAGAAGTTTAGAGGTGTAGTTCTCCAGATCAGAGGCTGCAAAGCTCAGACAAAGACTTTCACCATCCGTAAAATCGCCAGTGGCGTAGGTGTTGAGAGAATCTTCCCATTCGAGTCTCCATTCATCGAATCAATCGAACTCAACAAGATTGGTAAAGTTCGTAGAGCAAGAATCTTCTACCTCAGACAACTTTCTGGTAAGAAGGCCAGAATCAAAGAGAAGACATTCTCTGGCAAATAGTAAAATAGTTATAAACTATATATTGGCTCCATAGCTCAACTGAATAGAGCATTTGACTACGGATCAAAAGGTTACAGGTTTGAATCCTGTTGGAGTCACAAAAAAGGTTATCGAAATTCCGATAACCTTTTTTGTTTTATATCCCCTATCCGACTATCCGGCGTAAAAGTGGATGCAGACAACTTGGCAACAGGATATTGCCATCCAGCGTCATTCAAGTGAAAGGAATCACCAAGGCAACGCCCATTGGGAAAGAAATTATTGCGAGAAATCAGAAATGCAGAAACGTGTCCAGCCGTCGGCATCGGTACGCAGAGAGAAGGTGCAGCCATGACGGTAGAGAACCTCACGGATCAGCAGCAGACCAATTCCCTGTCCCTTCGGCTTCGTTGAGAAAAACGGAGTGAAGAGTTTGGTTTCCGTATCACGGGGAATCGGTGCGCCGTTGTCGGCAACGACCAAAGTGGGTGAACCGGTTTCCCCCTCCCCGACTGCCACGCTTGTCTGGATGGAAATGATGCGTTCTTCATCGTCAGAAGAGAAACTTTCCACCGCATTCTTCACAATATTGACCAGTACCTGTTCGAACAGTACCGTATCCAGCATCACCTCGGGGTTCTCCGGACAAAGTTGGAATCGGAAATCAACAGACCGTCCCTGTCCCAGTGTTTCCATGAAAGACCGGCAACCCGTTACCACATCGTTCAAAGATACCTTCGAAAGTTTAGGCTCCGGAATCTTCACTACGTCGGCGAACTTTGTGATGAAACGGCTCATGCTCTGGCTCCGCTCGATGCAGACTGACATCATCTCCTTGAGATCCAGGTCGCCCTCCGAGTTTCCCAGCATTTCCTGCATCGTCTCCATGGCGGACCCGATACCGCCCACCGTATTGTTCACCTCATGTGCAATCATCCGGATCACCTTCTCATAAGCCTTCTTCTCGGCTTTCACCACCTCCGAAGTCAGACTCTCGATCAGAATGAAAGGATGTGAAAAGCCCCGATCCATGAAAGACAGACGGGAACACCGGTAGATCTTGGCATCACTCAGACGAACCGTCTCCGTTTCCCCGGCCGGAATCCGGACAATCTCCTCCAGCAGAGGAAGCTGAACCTCTTCCAACATTCTGCCAATCAGTTCGTTCTGGGAAGGTATATTCAGAAAGCGCAAAGCCGCCCTGTTCAGCATTGTCATCTTTCCGTCAAAATCCAGCATGATTACTCCCATCGGAGATTCATCGACCAGCAGATCCAACAGATGATTCTGCTCATGCAGATGTGCCCGTTCATCCTTCATCTGCGCCATCATCCGGTTGAACACATCGACGATACGGTCCGCCTCCTTCTGACCCACCGGTCTGAGACTGCTGCTGTAATCCTGTTCGCGGAGCAGGTCCATTCCCTTCGCGATACTTTCCATCGGCTTGACCACCTTACGGAAAAAAAAGAACAGATAAAACGCAATACAGATAATCAGTCCCTCTGCGGAAAAAAGAAGCCAGTTCCCCTGACCGTCCAGATAGACAGACAGGACCAGCAACAACGCTTCTACCGCCACCAGCAGAGTGACCAATACCCAGAACAGCGTTTTCAGTTTCATAATCGGATCCCCAGCTTTTCAATTCTCCGGTACAGCGACTGACGGGAAATCCCCAGAGCCAGCGCCACCTGTGAAAGATTGTGATTGTATTTTTCCAGTGCATCCAGAATCGCTTTCCGCTCGACCTCCTCCAGTGTCATTCCTTCCAGAGACAGATTATCACCAGTATCTCCTGAAACCGGAACCGGCTGATACTGGCTGCGGAAATCCTCTGCATCCAGCACGTCCTTGCCGCAGACCAGCAAGGTCCGCTCCACGAAATTTTTCAATTCACGGATATTTCCCGGATAAGACAGTCCGGAAAGATAAGTCATGGCCCCAGCGGAAATCTCAGGAACAGCCAAATCGTTCCTACGGCAGAAATCCTGCACGAAATGGTTCACCAGCAGAGGAATGTCCTCCCTACGCTCCCGAAGTGCAGGGAGATGAATGGTAATCAAATTCACACGATAATACAGATCTTCACGGAAAGTCTTCTTCTGTACCATTTCGGCCAGATCAGCATTGGTCGCGCAGATGACACGGACATCCACTTTATGCGGACGACTGTCCCCCAGCACTTCAAAAGTCTGCTCCTGAAGGACACGCAACATCTTCGTCTGAGACCTCAGATCCAATTCTCCCAATTCGTCCAGGAAAATCGTTCCCCGGTCTGCCAGGGTGAAACGGCCGGTACGGTCACTCGTCGCATCCGTAAAAGCCCCCTTCCGGTGACCGAACATCTCACTCTCGAAAAGAGACTGCGAGATGCCTCCAAGGTTCACCTTCACGAACGGCTCCCCGCCGCGTCGGCTGTTGCGGTAAATGGCTTCAGCGACCAGTTCCTTGCCCGTTCCGCTCTCTCCGGTGATCAACACCGGAGCATTCGTCGGAGCAATTCTACGGATCACCTTGAAAATCTCCTGCATCGCAGCGCTCTCTCCGACAATACCTGCCCGGTCGAATCCGGCAGCCTCCTCGGCGATATCCTTCCGTCCTGACAGCTGCAATGCCGTCTCTATCCGCTGCAACAGCAACATGTTCTCCCATGGCTTCGTGATGAAATCGAACGCTCCTTTCTGCATGCCCTGAACTGCCAGATCGATGCTGCCCCAGGCCGTCATCAGAATGACCGGCACTTCCGGACAGAAGACCTTCACCTGCCTGAGAAGATTCAACCCTTCACGACCATCAGTCGAAAGGGAGAAATTCATATCCATAAGAATCAGCTGCGGCACTTCCTGGCGTACCACATCGATTGCCTCTTCAGGGGAGGCAACGGCTTTTGCAGTATATTTGGCGTGCTTCAGCAGCAACTTCAGAGAAGAGCGGACCGCACTGTCATCATCTATAATCAATATCATATCACAAATGTACGAGAATAATCCGAATTAGCGGTGGATGAGGTTTTCAAAATCTGCATCGATGTTCGTGTCCTGCACGAAGTCCCACAACGTCAGGCTCCGGATCTGATAATAATAGTACCAGTAGTAGAACAGCTCCTGGATATATTTCTGACGGGCCTCATCCTTCCGGCTCTGTGAATCGTTCAGGTCCAGCGTCGAGATTTTCCCGATCATGAACGTTTCCACATTCGTGTCATAACGCTTCTGTGCAATCTCATCAGCTTTTGAAGCCAGCTGCAACTGCTCCTGCTGATTGTTGAAATGCTCCACCAGGATGAAGAGGTCCTGCTGGAAATCCTGTTCCTCCTGCTGCAGTCTGCTCCGCACGACCTCCCGGTTGCTTTCAGCCACCTTGACCTTGCCTTTCCGTTTGCCCCAATCCAGAATAGGAATCTCCAGACCGACCTGAACCACCTGGTTCATCTTCATCTGCTGATATGCCCCTGCAATCTTGCGATCGGTATCCGTCATTCCGAACTGGACGAACAGATCAATCTGCGTACGCTCTCCCTTTGCAGCAGCAACGGCATAATCTGCTTCCAGCTGACGTCTCCGGATATTCTTGACAAACGAATTGTTTGCCAGTGCCTTTTCCAGCACATCCGAATAGCGCAGCTGGAACTCAGGAAGCGAGGCAGGCAGTTCAGGATCCAGCGATTCGTCACTACTGAGCGCCAGAAACGACCGCAAGGAAAACATCTTGCTCTTCAGCTCACTTTCATTGTCCGTCAGTCTGGACTTCGCTTCCAGCACGTTCAGTTCCAGCTGCCGCAAATCATTTTCACTGATCTGCCCCATTTCGCGCTTGGCGACAGCCACCTCATACAGTTTTTCCGCATTCTCCAGATTCTGCCGGGAAATCAGCACACTTTCCTTCGCCAACAGCAGATTGAAGAAATGGCTGATAGCCTTCATCGTCACCTCCTCCGTCGCTGAAATGAAGGAAGCCTTCGCTTCTTCATAGCGAACCGGTTCGATCTTGCGCTTCCACTTGGTATGGTTCACGCTGAAAAGCGGTTGGCTCAAGGTCAGCGCCACCGGGACGGACATGAAACGCCGGTCGCGGTTGCCATCGAGCTGCATCATGTAATCCAGAGACGTGGCCAGCGAAAGCGTACCTCCCGTAAACCAAATGTTCTGGTCGATGGAAAGCGTTTCGTTGAGTCCCAGGTAGTTATTCGGGACGAAAGTATAGGATCCGTCATCCAACTGATAGGAACTGTAGTTCTTGTTATAACTCGGAACCGAAGCCGAGAAATTCACCTCCGGAAGCAGGTCCGCCTTGAACGTCCGGTACTCCCAATAGGCGGTCTTCAGTTCATTCAGCGCCACGGCGGCATCGACACTGCGGGTACGGGCCATAGCGATGACCTCTTCCAGGGTGATGACCCGCTCGCCCGCTACGAGCGTACTGCCGGTCAGTGCCAGCAGTACGAGGGTCAAACAGATGTGCTTCTTCATCATTCGTCACGCAGTGCATCGGCT
>RCNI01000060.1_pt1 | contig 69264 bp, 52 predicted proteins | sample 2041151 | NCBI WGS metagenome assembly RCNI01 (sample SAMN09708214, study PRJNA481090) | feces metagenome | isolation source: feces | place: Antarctica: Albino Rookery
AGTTCGTTGTGTCCTTGCGTTCTAAATTTTGAAAGATGTCTTGCGGCAGAAGGAGCAGACGGTCACGTTCATATCCTATGATTGTTTCTTTTTCTGCCGCAACAATATCAGAATTCGTCATATAAAAAAATTGCGAGATTCATAACAGATTGAAACATAGTATTATAAAAATTAAAAGTTTCGACTGATAAGAAGAATTGGCGAATGAACAATTGAAATCCATTTAGAAGAAATGTCTCATGCCTTTCGCGATATTCAGTTCATGATGCACCAGAAATGAAAAGATAACCTGATGTTATCGAAGAGTACGTATATGTGAGGTATCGGGCACTATATGGATTTCATAGTTTTCAAGAAGGAAAGACTGGATTTTCTAAATTTTTCATCTTGGATCTTCGTTTTTCCAGTTCTAAGAAGATGGTTAGATAATGATAAATTTATTAATTGACATTACGTGAAATTTGAAATATTGAAATTATGACTATCTCAGCTCAGATATTAAGAGATTTATTTCATAAAGAAGGAAAGTCAATAGTTCTTGTTGACAAAGACCAATATCTGAAAATCAATGAGGAATATAATATGGAGGATTTTATATTTATCATGGTTGTTCATTCTGGAACTATTGATTTGATGGTAAATCATAAAATGATTCATTTGAGATCTTCGTGCTGTTTGTTCCTTTCGAAAGGAGAGGTCAAGATCATTGATTGCAAGAACAATGATTGCGACGGATTTGGATTATTTCTGTCGAAGAAAGATTGGCTTCATTTGTTGAAAGAAACCCCTTCAGTCTGTTTTATGTCTGCCATACAATCGTGTTTGATACTTCAGAAATCTGAAAGTGGTACTTTACGAGAGTATTATGATATAATAAAAAAGCAGGTCAATTTAGGGATTTCTGATCGGAATCCGGTGATAATCAACCTTATACAAGGAATCTTGTACCATATTGACAGTTACTATGAAAGGTGGTCCGAAAATTATTGGAATAAAGACCAAAAAGATGGTAAGATTGTAAGTGAGTTCATGGCTTTGTTATATAATAATTTTAAAACTTACCGTCAAGTATCCTATTATGCCAGAGAACTCAAAATAAGCAGAAGCAAGTTGTCTGAAATAATAAAAAAGGTTACTCGCATGTCAGTTTCAGAATGTATAGAACAATATACAATCATCAATATTTGCCTGGACCTTCAGAATTTGCATAAAAGTATCAAGGAAATGGCTTATGAATACCATTTCTGCGATGTCTCTCATTTTTGCAAATTTTTCAAGAAACATATGGGACAGTCTCCGAAGGAGTATCAGAACGGTTATTTTGATACAACATCTGATACAGGATCCTCATTATATTCAGATTGATACAAATCATGACAATGAAAGAAACTGCATATGATTCTATATTCAATAATATGTCTGCTTGGAAAGTTTCCTCTTCGCCTTCATTATCGTATGGTATCTCTATTCAAGTGGATTCTCAAGTCTATGATGCAATATCGTAGAGACGTTGTACTTACGAATCTTGCCCGGTCTTTTCCAGAGAAGGATTGCCGTGAAATCAGCGAGTTGGCGAATCGGTTCTACAGTCACTTGGGTGAAATTATGGCTGAATCCATTTGGTTCGCAGGAACCACCCCAGAGAGGTTGAGGGATTCGGAAATATGTGTCATCACCAATCCACAGGTGCTGGAAGAAGCTTACGGCCGGGGTCGGAGTGTCATGGTTCTGTCCTCTCATACTGGAAATTGGGAGTTGATTGGCGGGCTTCGTTATTACAACCGAGACCCTCAGTTGGACTATGTCTTCGATGAAAGTCACATTTGCATTGTCTACAAGCGGCAGTCCAGCTGGATGTGGAATGAAATACTCAAGAAGGCACGTACGACAGTAGTCGAGAACTTTGAAGGGCTTGTGGAATCAGATCAGATTGTCCGGTATGTATGCCGGCATGGCGGAGAGCAGAAGATTTATTTTTTCATAAATGATCAGAGACCCTATCGCGGAAAGGGTCGGTACATCGGAAATTTCATGAACCAGAAGACTTGTGGGATGGCAGCCAGTGTCAGACTGGCCCGGAAATACCAGATGTCTCTTTTGTTCTCCAAGATGGAGAGGAAAGAGAAAGGGCATTATGAAATTACCTACGTTCCTCTTGCGGAGGATGCCTCCGGAAAAGGAGAAGGTGAGTTGCTTGAGATGTATTTCTCTGAACTCGAAAATGAGATCAGGAGCAATCCTGAAAATTATCTTTGGTCACACAAGAGGTGGTCATGAATGCAGGAACAGGAATGAGTATCCATATTAGACAGTCCATATCGGCAGTATCGGCATTTATCTTGTTGTCTGTGATGCTGAGGTTTTCTATTGTGAAAGCATTTCACCAGCATGCAGAGCTTGATGGCATTGTGTATACTTGCGACGAGGAAACAACGAGTGTAGACCGTTCTCCTTGCGCGATATGTATTTATTTCCTGTCTGTGTTCCTCCGAGAGGAGAACTGTCCATTCCTTGTCGAATCTACTATCTTGCAAAGTCGCCACATCTTTGCTGTGAGAAAGAAGGCATTTTTGTTGTGCAGTTACTTTTTACTGCGGAGCCCTCCTGTCTTTTGATATAGAAATCCCATTCGGGAGATCACTGGCCGCTGTCTTTTCTTAGATGGCGTGGTGCCTCAATTTTTCTATAATTTACACAATTTCAATTTTCTATGTCGGATATATGATCGCGGGATTTTTTCTGAAGTCCAGCGAAATGGGTGTGTTGTTCCATCGGATACGATGAAATGAAGAGGATCTTGAATTCCCGAATGGTACTTTTGGGGAACATCACGTCTCATATGTAAAACATTATTGGGAATTTGACAATGTGATTGATAGGGGTATTCTTCTGGATTCCTGTCTGATGAAAGTGGATTCGGGAGAGGATACCAAATTTAAATAACCATGTATGAATATGAAAAATGAAAGAAATTCAATGATTGATGACATTATTGTGTCTATGAATCGTCACACCGAAAATGTTGCTTTCGTTATCAAAGGACGGGAATATACATATGGTGAACTGAAGGAATGGGTCTGTTCGATTGTTGCCATCCTTCCATTTGAGAATAAGCGGGTGGGAATTATAGGTGAGGATTCTATCCAGACTTATGCGGCTATTCTGGCTGTATTGCTGAGTGGTAACACATATGTGATTTTACATCCCTCGTATCCGGTTGAAAGAAACCGGAAGATTGTAGAATCGGCAGACGTCGCAAAGGTACTTGGATATGGACCTAAGCCTGATTATCTTGATGAAAATCTTTATCTGCCCATTGCGGAATGCAAGAAGACGGAGAAACTTGAGAATTTGGCCGCCCGAGGGGATTTCGGAAGTTATGCCTACATTATTTTCACATCAGGCAGCACGGGAGAGCCAAAAGGGGTACCTATTTCGCGATCCAATCTGGACGCTTTCTATAGAGCATATTCCGCACTTGACTGGAATTTGGACGAATCGGACAGGATGCTGCAGATGTTCGAACTGACATTTGACGTGTCTGTTGTATCGTTCCTTTATCCTCTCACACTAGGAGCATCCATCTATACTGTAGGTTATACGGACATCAAGCATTTCAAGGTGGTCAGCCTGTTGGAAGAGGATGCTTTGACTTGTGCTGCCGTGACACCGTCGCTGCTTCAACTTCTTTCCCCTTATTTTGAGGACATCCGTTTCCCTAAACTGAAGTATCTTATCCTTACGGCTGAGGCTTCTCAGACAGAGGTGGTCATGAAATTTCGTTCGTGTGCGCCCAATGCAGAATTCATCAATCTGTACGGGCCGACGGAATCGACGATTTTCTGTTGTGTATATAGACTTCCAGAACAGGCGGTAAAGGAACATAATGGAATGGTTGCAATTGGAAAGCCTTTCATGGATACAGTGACTCTAATTGCAGATGAAAATGGAAAACAAGTTCCGCCTGGTCAACAAGGAGAATTGTTGGTTTCCGGGCCACAGGTAATGGATGGCTATCTCAACCGTCCGGACAAGACGGAGGAGGCTTTTTTCAAGTTGGAATCAGGGGAACGATTCTATAGGACTGGTGATTTATGCGTGATGGATGAGGAGGGGGATCTGTATTATTGCGGGCGGAAGGATCATCAAGTAAAAATTCAGGGATTCAGGATCGAATTGAGTGAAATTGAATATGCGGCGAAGAAATATTTCAACTTCACAAGGAATGTGGTCGCTGTTACATACAGCCGGAAGGGAGCAGGAGACGCCATTGCCTTGGCAGTGGAGGGGAAAGAGATAGTGTCAGCGGATGATTTGAAATCACATCTCCGGTTGGAACTGCCTTATTACATGATTCCAAGTGAGATTCTGTGTATCGGAAAATTTCCAATAAACAACAGCAACAAGATTGATAGAAATGAGGTCAAAAAACTTTTAAATTTATAAATGAAGATGGAAAAGCAACAAGAAATTTTAATGTGCATACAGCAGGTAGTGCGTGAAATCCTGAAGAATGACAGTATCGTATTGGATTACGGGACTACCAGCAGTGATGTGAAAGGATGGGATTCATTGACTCACATGCTTATCATGGCAGAAGTGGAGAAACGTTATGGTATCCGTATATCATTCAGAGAACTGATGAAAGTAGGTAATGTCGGTGATCTTGTCAGTATGGTTGAAAAGAAAGTGAACTAGGACCATGGCTTTTCTATCTTTAGATTTCGCAATCTTGTTTATTGCTACTTTTCTATTGTATTCTTTCAGTCCAGCAAAGGCAAGGAATTTTTATCTGCTGGTTGCAAGTTGTGTCTTCATAGCTTGGAACAACCCGTTTTTTCTTGTCATGTCAGTACTGGTCACAGCATTCACGTTTGTGGCTGGAAGAGTGATAGAAAAATTTCAAGACAAAGGCAAAGTGCAGCTGATTCATGCTCTTTCGATTGCTGTATTGGTCGGGTTGTGGATATTGTTCCATAATCCGGCCTGGTTGTCTGGCATATTGCACATCCGTTCCGGGGCGGCTGGTGATTCTTCAATTGTCAGCCGGTTAATCTGTCCTCTGGGAATGTCATTCTATACTTTTCAGGCCATAGGATATCTGACTGATGTATATTGGCAGGAAGAAAAGGCCGAAAGGAACTTTTTCGACTTCAGTCTATATATGCTTTTCTTTTTGAAGTTCCTGTCTGGACCGATTGAAAGATTCGGCAGTTTGATTGAACAGATCAGACGACCTGAGTCTTTTGATTATGACAATGCGGTATATGGACTGAAACTCATTTTTTTAGGTATGTTGAAGAAGCTGTTGATCGCCAACTATCTGTCACCCTATACTTCTGATGTATTCTCAAATGTCAATGATGCTTCCGGTCTGCAGCTTCTCATGACTTGTCTGCTCTATCCGATTGAACTCTATTCTGATTTTTCAGGCTATACAGATATGGCTCTGGGTGGAGCGAGGATGTTCGGCATCCGTCTCTCACCCAACTTCAATTTCCCCTTCAGTTCTAAATCGACGGCGGAACTTTGGAGAAGATGGCATATGTCATTGTCATTCTGGGTCAGGGATTATTTGTTTGTTCCGATGACTGCCTTGCTTCGGAGATGGAAGGCGGCGGGTATATATGCCAGTCTTCTGATAACGTTTTCACTTCTGGGTTTGTGGCATGGTATGGGACTGTCGTTCCTGGTCTATGGACTCATACAGGGGATCATAATCTGTCTTGAAATGAGATTCTCTGCCGTGAGGACTCGTTTCGAAAGAAGGGTGGGGACAAGGATTGCAAATGTGGTCTATATCATCCGCACTTATCTGCTGTTCGCTCTTTCTCTAGTCTTTTTGAGGTCCGAGAGCCTTGCAGATGCTGTTGAATTCATCACTCGTATTTCCTTTGTTCCGCATCATTCATGGAAGGAAATGAATATCGGTATGAGTGATCATTTCTGCATAGTTGCCGGAACTACCTTGCTGCTGATGTTCATCTATGAAGCATTCTCTGTAAAACATGACCTTATTGAAAAGAGTCGGGAACTTCCGTCGTGGTTGCGTTGGACAATTTATTTTTCTTTGTTTTTCGCATTGTTCTCATTGGGCATGTTTGAAAATGACAACTTTATCTATCTGCAATTTTAAATTTTATGAACAACGATTTATCAGATGGGCCTAAAAAGGCTTCTGTAGTAAAACTATATGGCAAACTGTTTTTGTTGGCTTTGCCTTTCCTGCCACTGATTGCCTTCTATTTTATCTGTGACCCAGACATGATTTTAAAAAAATACAGGCGTTTTGACCAGTCGGAAGTGTATCTTGGTGAAGGTCATGTAGGATGGCAGAATTATCTTAACAATAGAGATTCCATTCCGTTCAATTCCTTCATCATGGGTAATTCTTGTACAATGGCGTTCAGGACCGATGAGTGGGAAAAATATCTTCCGGATGGATCGAAGGCAGTCCGATTTTTTGAGAATGCGGAAGGTATTGCAGGGGTCTGCCAGAAATTGAAGGCTCTGGAAGAGGTGGATGCTCAAATTGATTACCTTTTGATTGTGTTTGATGTGGAGTCATTGAAAGTCACTGTCCCTTCGCATAACACGAATAAGATTTTTTCTTGTGAAGCTGCAGGAATTTCTCAGCTCCAATACATTTTACGGAATCTTCAGACCTTTCTCATGCCAGACAAATGTATTCCTATCATTGAGTACAGGATAACAGGAAAATATTCACCAAGAATGAAGAGTCAGATCAGGGAAGGAGGACCTGTACGTGAACCGTATACTAACAATTGTTTGAATCCGAGGGAAAAGGAAATTGAGATGAACGGGGAGGATTACTGGATTTCTCATCAATCGGAATTTCATCGAAAGGAAAGATGTCCTGGACAAATCGATGAACCTGCAATTTTCAAGCCTCAAAATCGAATTTTGAAGGAAATGGAAGCAATTTGTCGCAAGCATTCGACACAGTTGGTGTTGGTAATTGGCCCTGATTTCTATCAGAAGAAAATTCATCCGTCAGATTTGAAAACTCTACAGGATATTTTTGGAAAAGAGAGTGTATTTGATTTCACAGGAGTAAATCCGTATACGGCAGACTACCATCATTATTATGAGCCAGGACATTATCGTCCTTGTTTGGGCGCCCAGCTTCTGGATAGAATTTACAACGGAGAACAGTCTTCCAGTCCTTCGGTCTTGCCTGTTGAGGAGATTTCTGGAGAAATCTGCCAGCCGTTCATCAAATAATCCGGAACTGGCTTCTTCCCGTGCTGGGCTTTTCGAAAAATTCTCCTTGAGGGGTCGGGAAACCGTCCGGTCAGACTATTATTGGAAAAAGGGCTTGACTTTAGAAAGTCAAGCCCTTTTTCTTGATTTCAAGAAAAAACATTACAGGGAGGCAATGTTTTCCTTGTTGATGATATTTTTCCCTTCTGGTGTATAGGCAAAGGCAATACGGTCTGCGTAATGCTTCTCCACTTTACCACGAACAATTTTCATGGTACTGTTCATCATGTGATTTTTTTCTGTGAACGCTTCAGGCAGTATGCAGATGGCAGATGGCAACCATCTCTCAGGGAAGGAACCATAGTTCTTGCCACCCTTGCGATAGGAATTGACTTCTTCCTGAATCTTCTCCAACATTTTCTTCTTTCCCTCTTCTGATGCAGGGGACAGTTCTGGGGAAATCGTTTTCAAGTAAGTATTCAGCGCATCCTTGTTCGGAACAATCAAGGCAATGGTATATGGATCTTGGTTATTGTGAAGGAGGGCTTGTTCAATGAACTTTGAGTTTTCTACCAGAGATTCTTCAATTCCTTCTGGACTATATTTTTCACCGTCGGAACTGATGAGCAGGGACTTGAATCGGCCTACGACATAGAGGAAGTCTTTGTCTTTCATATATCCCATATCTCCTGTGTGCAGCCAACCGTCTACGATGGTTTCATCGGTTGCTTTCGGGTTTTTCCAATAGCCGGCCATGACATTCTCTCCACGGATGACAATTTCGCCTTTTTCTCCGTATGGAAGTTCCTTTCCTTCAGAATCACAGATTTTGATGTCCATCGGTTTCACCACACAGCCGGAAGAACCGAGAATGTGTCTGGCGGGTGCGTTGGAAGAGATGATAGGGGTGGCCTCAGAAAGACCGTAACCTTGGTACATCGGGATGCCGATGGCATAGTAATATCTCTGGAGATCGATGTCCAGCAAAGCACCGCCACCGACAAAGAATCTCATTTGTCCGCCAAGCCCTTCTCTCACATTCTTGAAAATGAGTTTGTCAAACAAGGCGATGAGCGGTTTCTTCCAGCATTGGGAGAAGCCTCCTTTGTTGTAGCCTTCCTTGTTGTAGGAGATTGCAAGGTTGAGTGCGAAGTTGTAAAGTTTCCATACGGTCGGCCCCTTTGCCTTGACTCCGGATTCAATGTTCTTCTTGAAGTTTTTGGCCAAGGTCGGAACGCTTAGCATGACTGTCGGTTTCAATTCTTTGATACTTGACGGAATGTTCCTCAATGTCTCCATGGCTGTTTTTCCTGCCGGTACAGTACCGATGGAGGCACCATAGGACATTAGCGTGTAGAAACCTGCAACATGGGCGAAGCAATGGTCAAGTGGAAGGATGATGAGCATCCGGTCATCTGGCCTTACACCGATGATGGACCGGGCTTGCTCCACATTGGCCGTATAGTTCCGATGGGTCAGGAGGATTCCTTTCGGGTCCGCCGTGGTTCCGGAAGTGTAGCTGATGTTGGCATAATCATCCGGTTCGACAGATTCGTATCTCTGGACAAACAGGTCATTGTGCTCGTCGAGGAATTTGTCACCCATCTTCAAGATTTCAGAGAAGGCAATTTCGTTCTCCTGATATTCAGGAAGATCGTCCAATACTATTACTTTCTTCACTTGTGGCAAGTCTGCGAGGATGCGTCTGATCTTAGGAAGCTGTGTTCCTGAAACAATGATGTATTGGGAATCTGAATGTCGGATTCTGAATATGAGGTCATTGTTTTCTTCAAGTTTGATGGAAAGCGGCACATTGACGGCTCCGGCATAGAGAATGCCGAGTTCGCTGATGACCCAAAGGTTGCGGCCTTCGGACAGAAGTGCTGCTTTTTCCCCTTTCTGGATACCGAGAGCCATCAGACCGGCTCCGGCACGGTGTGCCTCTATACGGGTCTGTTCAAAAGTAGTCGGCAGCCATTCTTTCCCTGATTTTTCCCACAGGAAAGTATTTTTGGCAAAGTCCTTCGTGTATTTTTCCACGAATTGGATAATGGTTAATCTTTCTTTCATAAAGATTATTGATTTGTGATTGGGCCAGAACTTCCCGGAAAAATCTTTTTCGAAGTCAGGAAGCATGGTCGCAATCATTCCAGTTAAACGTTTATTGAATGTCGTCCATATTATCTGCATGGGTCGGATCGGATGATTCTGCAAGCAGAATGGAACTGAATCTGCGAAAGATAGTTAATCCATAGATGAAATGCAAGAGAGTATCTCGGCAGGAGGAGAGAGGAGCAAGTTCAGGGAATCTGGAAACTCTATGACTTATAGTTTGTGACAAATACGAAAAATAGTATATTTGTTCTCTGGCAGGTATTTGAGAAAGTCTGCCGCACATATAATCAACAAATAACCAAATGACCAGGAATCGAATTTTTTGGATGGTCCAGACATTGCTCATGTTTATGTCTGCAGGAATATCGGCTGAGGTACACCCAGAGCAGGACCATCGGACACCGCAGCACAATACTGCCATTTTGAGGGCAAATAATGAATTCATGATGGGGGGCCGTCATTGTTATGGTCACTTGTTCATTGACCAGATATATGGAACCCGTCCGGCTATTCCTTGTCAGTCACTCATTGATGTCAATGCAACGGCTCGGTTGGGCATGAAATATATTGAGCTCAATGCAATCAAGACGAAGGATGGAGTTTTGATTCCAATTCATGGAATTAGGGGTAAGTTCGGCAGGGAAGTGGAGGATTTGGATGGAGGTTTTTCTCATGAAGACACTTATATCAATTCTGTGACGTATGATTGGATAAGACAGAATTTGCGTTATAATACCAAATATGAAAAGCATCGTACCGCCATTCCCACTCTGGAGGAGGCTTTTCTTGAATGTCGGAGGAACGGTATCTCTGCCTTGGTGTCCTATATGCCGGAGACGAAATCCCTGGGACGGAAATATTTTGGGGATGATCTGATTCTCTATGTCTATGACAATTCCGGGAAGGATGTCAGGAAAGATGGTTATGGCGGCTATGTCATGAATTATTCCAGCTCCAGTACTATTCAGGATGTGTTGGAGCAATGTGACACCTACGGCGCTCCATACATGCACTGTCTGAATTCTGAGTCTTTCAGCAAATTCCTTTCAGAAGGGACGATGGAAGAACTCATCCAAGCCGTCCACGAAAAGAACTGTATGATCGGAATCGCCGGGTCCTATACTCCGACAGACCAGACGATGACCTTCTTCAATCTTGGAGGGGACTTTTCGGCGACGGCTTCGTTTGTCAATGATTTTGAAAATGGTAATTTGTGTAATCTGAAAGGAGATTTTGACTATTCCGATTTTGAAGTGAAGCGGGGAAAAGTCAAGGATGGAATCTTGACTTTGAAAGAAGGTGGAACCATCACCAAGACACTTCCCGAAGTTTATTTGGGAAAAGGTTCGTTGAAAATGAAGTTCAAGGGAACATTACGTATCGAGTATTTTGGACATGAAAGTCATGAAGGGGTAGAAATTACCAGCGATGGAACCTGTACGGAGTGGGTCAGCACCTATTTTCTTGAGCAGAGTCCGACCTTCAAGGTGATTGCCGTCGGTGAGGTTGAAATCTTCATGATCGATTACAAGGCGTCGAAATGTTGACCCGGCCACACGGACATTTCCCGGAAACGGGGGTAGTGGGAAATCCCAAATTTTTACTGTCTTGCAACCGGCTGTACGTCAACATTTTACGAAAGTAGGAGAATCAACCATTTCCCTGTCCCCTCCTAAAGAGCGGGTAGCAGGAAATCTTCAATTTTAGCGGTCTTGCAATAAACTGTACATCAGCATATTACGAAAGTGAGAAAACGACTCATTTCCTTCTTCCCCCAAGAGACTGCGGACTTCTCGACCTCAGCGCCCGGACTTGCGAAACAATCTTTCCCTATGGACTTGCGGCAGCCGAACTCTGGAAGTGGCACATCCATCTGGACACGGACATTTCCCGGAAACGGGAGTGGATGGGAAACGGAAAACGGGAGGGACGGGAAAAGATATATATTGAAAAACTTGAAAATAAGAATATTTGGTCTATCTTAGCCGAGAACTAAACAGGCATCATTTGAATTGCTCAAAATTTCAATGCGGCAAAAAGAACAGTTATTCAATCAGATCTTCAAAGAGCATTTTGACAAGATGGTTTCTTATCTTACGCTCTATACCAAGGACAGGGAACTTTCTCGTAACATTTCGCAGGAGTCCTTTATGGCTCTATGGGAGAATATGGAACAGGTCCGTCCTGAAAAACTGGTCCCTTATGTCTATGCGATTGCCAGGAAGAAGATTATCAATTATTTTAAGCGGGACGTAATTATCAGGCGTTTTGCCGAATATTATCGATATGAGATGGATGTATGTTGTCAGGAAAGCCTTTGCAAGGATGGATTATCTGACCTATATGTGAGAGAAATTCAGAAAGTGGTCTATGATAGTATGCTGCAACTGAAAGAACCGGTTCGGAACACCTTTTTGCATAGCCGTTATGGTCTCAAATCCAATGCGGAAATTGCACAGATGCAAGGTATTTCAGAAAAAATGGTGGAGCACAGGATAACAATTGCCTTGAAAACCATTCGTCAGAACCTGAAGCACTATCTTGGTGAAAAAATATTAAAAAAAATTTAAATTTCTTAAGGGGTATACAGGACTTGTTTGACTATATACAAGTTAATTATTTTTGAAACTTGTATATGAAACGAAAATTTTGGGTTCCCATTATTTTCTCATTTTGGATGGCAGCGCCAGTAGTGAGTACCGGTGCGACAGCAAATGAGAGACCTCAGGTAAAGGACAGTCTGCTCTTTTCATTGGATTCTGCCGATTTGACAATGCCGGCAGCTCCTGAGAAAAATCAGCCAGACTTGATCAAAGGAGTAATTTGTGATCAATGGGGAGGTACCATACCCGGTGCCGTAATCAGCGTCAAGAACAAGGATGCCAATACTATCAGCGAATTGGACGGATCATTCTCTATTGCCGCTAAACCCGGTGACCAGTTGATTGTCCAGCTGATTGGTTTCCGTGAAGAAAAAGTACGTGTAAGGGGAAAAGCACCTCTAGAGATTGTTCTTGTGGATGATGTCATGGCTTTGGAGGGCGTAGTCGTCACTGGTTATCAGAAAATCAGCCGTGAACGGGCGGCAGGTTCTTATGCGACTATCAGCTCTGAACAGCTTGAACTCAAGCCTGTTGCAAATGTTGGTGAAGCTCTGCAGGGAGTGGTCCCGGGTATGACCATGGATAAGGAGGGCAAGTTCACTATTCGGGGCAAGGCAAATATCGGATCGTATGGAGACAGCAATCCGCTGGTAGTCATCGACGGTTTCCCGGTACAGAGCTATGAGTCTGGAGTAAATCCGTTTGATATGGTGAATCCAGATGATGTGGAAAATATCACTGTTTTGAAGGATGCGGCTGCTACCTCCATCTATGGAGCCCGTGCCGCCAATGGTGTTATCGTCGTTACGACGAAGAAGGCCCAGGGCGATGGACATGTGGCGGTATCGGTGGATGCCCGTGTGGGCGTGTCCAGCCGGTACGATCTCCAGCATTATTTCAATTTTGCCGATGGACAGAGCCAGATTGCCTATATGGAGAGACTGGAAAAATATTCCACTATATTCAACTCTGTGGATCCGTATGGAAATACATCTAACCCATATTACAGTTTGTCTGAACTGGCTTCTCTGGTTTATGAGTACAAACGTACCAAGAACATTACAGAACAGCAATATGAGGCTGGAAAGGCTGACTTGCTTTCACGCGAGGGCAGATGGGTGGATGAATACAACAAGCATTTCTTTCGCAACGCCATCAGCCAGCAGTATAATTTCTCTATGTCAGGCAATTCCAATAGCAACAATTTCAAGATGTCTCTTCTCTATAACCATTTGGATGGTTCATCTATAGGGGACAACGAGAATCGTTTCCTTTTGAATATGGCTGATACCTACAAGCTCCACAAAATGTTCAGTATCGGGCTGAATCTGAGTTTGAACTACCGAAGATCTGCCGGGAATGGTCTTTCTCTCAATTCGGCAGCTTCTTTCACGACTCCGTTCACTTCTCTTTTCAATGAAGACGGCTCCTATGCGAACATTGTGTCTTCCGGGACTCTCTATCAACCTATTTATGAACAGAAATTTAAAGGGAAAACTCCAGCCAGCTGGGAATATAACCCACTTCAGGATAGGTCAGAGCATAATAATACAAACAAAAATTTTGGTGCACGTGTACAGGCGACCATGGATTTTCATCCTTTGAAATCACTCAACATCTCTCTCCGTGGACAGTTCGAACATACCCGGAAGGATTTCAAGGAAGAAACGTTCAAGGAGGCTTTTGAAATCAGGGATTTGGTCAACACTTTCTCCACCCTCGATGCCGCGACCGGAAAATATGTCAGCAGCTTCCCGGAAGGAGGCATGATCCGGATGTACGGTTCTTCTTGTACTGCGTGGAATGCCAGAGCCCAGATAGACTACAACGACTCTTTTGCCGAAAAACATGAACTGACATTGATGGCAATAGCAGAGATGTCCTCTTCTGTATTGGAACGAGATCCTGGTTATACGGCGTACGGATATGATAAATTTACCAATTTGACTGAGACTGTCCCTGATTTTCAAGGGAAATACGATACTATTTTCGGTACCAAGAAGAAATATCCGTACAGTGGATTAGGAAAGCTCTCCATTTTTTCTGATCGTGGCATGTCCATGGCTTTCAATATGTCTTATATGTATGACAAACGTTATGGTATCACAGCGAGTGTCAGGACTGATGCCTCCAACTTCATTTCCGATAAAATGGCTTCGCGTTTCTCTCCATTCTGGTCGGTGGGACTCGTGTGGAATGTGGACAAGGAAAAATTTGTCCGGCAGGTTTCGTGGATTGACCATCTCAAGTTGAGGACTTCTTATGGACTTTCGGGAATCGCCGCCGGCAAGAAGAGCATTTCCACTCTTACGACCATTACCACCAAGCCAGGCAATCCAGATTATACAGACAATGATCCGTATGCTGTCGTGAACCTCAAGGGTAATCCGTCCTTGACCTGGGAAAAAGCCCGTACGGGAAATGCCGGTATCGACTTTTCTTTTTTCCATGCCAAACTGTATGGAAGCTTGGAATATTACAACCGTTATTCTTACGACGTGATTGCTCCAGCGGCGGTACCGATTATCGTGAATTCCTCAGAATCCATGGTGTATAACAATGCTGCCATCTTGAACGAAGGTATTGAGATGACTCTTGGCTCCCGATTCTATATTACGAGCCGTATTACCTGGAATGGGGATTTTAATTTTTCATGGAATCGGAATACAGTGAAGGACTACAATGCGAAGATTGTCAAGCCAGGAGGAAATTATGTGGAGGGACTGCCACTTTCACCAATCTGGGCTTTCAAAGTGACAGGTTATACAGAGGAAGGCCTGATGAAGATTCAAGGAAAGGACGGAGCGGAAGTGATTGTGAACAGTAAGGAAAGTTCACATATTGACGATGTCTTGGCTCCAGGTGAAGGACCAGCTGACGGCAACTGGCTCCGCTATTGCGGCACAGCGGTCGCCCCATACAACCTCAGCTTCAGGAATTCCTTCAATATTTACGGAGTGACCCTTTCATTTCAGTTGACCAGCAGTTTCGGTCATAAGTTCGTATGGGCAGACAATGAATCTTCTTTGATTTCTGCCACAACCAAAGGTTTTGGACACTACCTTGAAGGGGCATTGGCCAACGATGCTTCCGGCTATACGAATGGTTCTTTCACGATGCCTCTTTTCAATGAAAAGAACCATGAAATGTTGAATGCAGGAGGCCTGTACAACTATATGTTCAACCTCTACAACCGTGCAGAAAAGAATGTCATGAGTGCCGCCACCATTCGTGTCAGCTCTGTCTATGTAGGTTGGTCTCTTCCTGCCAGATGGTTGAGGAAGACTGCAATCGGATCATGCAGCATCTACGGTGAGGTGAACAATTTGCCTCCACTGTGGGTCGCCAATTCCCGCAAGGTAGATCCGCTTGCATTGCCTGGCACATTGAAACCACTCATCAATTGTAATTTTGGACTTAAACTCGCATTCTGATGAAAATGAAAAAATATACTATCTTATCCGTTATCGGTCTGTTCATGGTCACTTCCTGTTCTTTTCTGGAAGAAACTCCAGACAAAAGTGGAAATGCAACAATCAACACAATGGAACAGCTCTATCATTTGATGGGGAATTCCGGATTCTACAATAATATCAATTATATGTGGACTGAGAATCTGTTATTCTCAGATGATGTCCAAGTCAGCCCTTATGTCTACAAGAAAACAGGAAACGCCAAGGTCTATCAAGCCAGTGTCGCAGACCGGGATTTCCTTCAGAACAATCCTGTCATGACTGGTGCAACATGGACAGAAGTCTACAACAATATGTTTACATTCAACGTAGTGTTGGACTATTTGGACAAGGTGGTGCAGACGACTCCTGAAATGAGGGAGCAAGTTCGTGGCGAAGCGCTTTTCAACAGGGCATGGTTCCATTTCTTCGGTCTGGTCAATTATTGCCAGTATGACATGAAGGCTCCAGGGATCGGCTACAGGGACAATACTTTGGCCGCACCGGATGGCATTCCGGCCAGAAAGACAGTGGAGTATACGGTTTCCCGTATTCTTGCCGATCTGGATGCGGCAGAGAAAGCATTGGTGGCGGCGGGCAGAACCACTTTCTCTTTGGATAAGAATTTTCGTGTGACTCTTCCTTCTCTAAATGCCGCAAGGGCCCGTATCGAACTTTATCTTGGCAATTATGATGATGCCATGAAAGCGGCCGATGCTGCTCTCAAAGGGCATTCTGCTCTTCACAAGATAAGTGATGATCCAATGTATGTGAAATCAGTAATCAAGTCAATTGATATCTTGGCTGCAGATGGGAAACCAAGCGGAGAGAAGATTGAATTCAAGGATTTCAAGACGGATCTCAATGCACAGTTTGGAGGAGACGCCTTCTTCTTGGAATATGAGGAACTCTATCTCCCTCAATTCATGGTGGACAAGTTCGGCGGATCTGTTCATCCGATGTCTGAATCTCTCTATAACTTGTACGATAGAGAACATGACGCCAGATGGAAATGTTTTTATGACAACAATTACATGGTCAGCTTTGGTAGTTTTGAAGCAGGCGGATTTGACAAGGAAGAACAGGAAAACATGAAAGAATGGGAACGTCATGTGTACCGACGTTTCAATCTGTTCGGTAATCGTGTCATGATTCTGGGACCGACTACAGCGGAGATGTATCTGATTCTTGCGGAGTGTTCTGCTCGCAAAGGGAATACGGCAAAAGCCAAGGAGTATTTGACTGTACTGAGAAAGAGTCGGTTTACGGAGGATGCGGCCGCGGCCAAGATTGATGGTACGTTGCAAGATGTTCTGGATGAACGCCGTCGCGAATTTGCCGGAATCCTGAGATTCTATGATCTCAAACGTCTCAATTTCGGTCTGGATGCAGCTGGCATTACCTATAGTAAGAAAGCCTTGTCCAACCCGAACGATTTCAACAGTACGGTCATTGACAGGAAGTTCTCATCTGATGATGTAAAATTGTATACCTTTCCGATACCAGAATCGGAAAGACTCTTGCTGGACTGGGAACAGAATTAAGTGCAATAATACATATTTTTGACAAAGCGTTGGGAATTTTTTTCCAGCGCTTTGTTTTTTGAATGGGCGATGCGTTTCCTGAATCTCCAAAAACAAGATTTGCCGCATTATTTCAATCATATATTTCTTCACGACGTCGCTCACGAAGTGCTCAGACTCGACAACTTGGGCTTTTTCAAGCTCTTAAGCCTTTTAGCTTAGAGGCAATTTAAAAAAATGCAAGGATACCGGCAAATTACAAGCTGTTCTAAAGGAATGATTTCAGTATATTTATAAAAATATTAATAAACGACTTGTTGATAATTAATATATTTTTATAATTTTGTGCGTAATTAAGAATTTAATCATTAAATCCAAAATGACCAGATTGGTGGATAGAGAGTATTCTGTTGATTGGATTCATCACTGCAGCTGCAAATGTAGATGAGGAAATCCAAGATTCAGACAGAAATCGTTCCGCAAGGTCGATACCAGGTTATATTCAAAGGAGTGTCTTGACATTCGAAAATAATTAAAAAAATGAAGATGAACTATATTTCATTATCACTGATCGCATTGGGAGTCATGTTCTCATCTTGCGAAAAAACAGATCATGAAGCGGCAAAAGCACCAGACCGTGAGGAAAAATTAGAGATACAGAGTATTGTCAATGCTGCCAAAGCAACCAAGACATTGGACCCTTTTGATGAAATGCGCGCCTTTTCTTATCGGACTTCAAAGGATGATAAAGGCATTGCGTCTTTGAAATATGAATTGGCGCAAAGCCATCACGAAGGAACAGGGGCTTTCTCTCTGAAATATTCTTTTGCTGGAGGTTCACAGGAAACTGTTTTTCTCGAGAGGACGGAAGGGGACTGGAGGTCAGATTTGTCTTTTGAACCTCTCGGGCTTTCTCTTTGGGTCAAGGGCAATAAGAATAATAAAGGAGTATTCCGTTTCATCATAATGGAAGATGAGAAAATGTTCAGTAAAGAAGAACCATATGATTCTAGTCGTGAGCGTTGGCAGTATTATGCGTTTGAAGATTCCAAAATTATGTCAAAGGAGGGTTGGAATCGACTGATAATGCCATATAGCCGATTTAAAGTATGTAAAAGAGGAGCTGGCGTGATGTCAGAAAAACCGGCTCTCAATCGTTATGCGGGTTATCGTATAGAAATATCTAATCCAGACGGAGAAACTTGCGAAGGAGAGGTCTGTGTGGATGAGTTGAAACAATTGACTTCTTTTGAACTTCAACCTGGCAAGGCCCGTTTCTCCAGTGTGTTCATCCAGTTGAATGATCCGTATTACAATGATACAGACTGGGACAAAGAGTTTAAAGACAGCAAGGCTATTGGTATTGACACGTGGATTATCCAGTATGCAGAGCAGTGGGTGGAAGCGTCAAGCTGTCCTGAAATCTCTTTTTATAAAGATTCCCATTTGCCATGGGTAAAAAAAGAGTGTGACTATATTGACAAGATGTTTGATGCGGCTCAACGTCAAGGGATGAAACTCATCCTTGGTTTGTATCCGGGAGAATATTCAAGCAATAAAGCTGATCCTGACAGATATACCTTGAATTTGGAAAGGAACAAGATGCTGTTTGATGAAATAAACAGCAAATTTGGAAAGAATCCTTGTCTGGCCGGATGGTATATAACAGAAGAGTTCCATGATGGCTCTTGGCCGTCAGGAGCATGGTTGTTTGAACCAGCTTTGTCAATGCTTGGCAACTATCTGCAGTCTTTGGCTACATATATCAAATCCAAATCTCCGGATCAGAGTGTTCAGATTGCTCCTGCATTATGGAGAGGGATGCCTGCCGATTTATGTGGACAGTGGTTTGAACGGCTTTTCAAACAGACTCCAGCCATTGATTTCCTCTATCTTCAAGATTGTGGCGGACGTAATTCTGGAAGCTATTATCTGACGGATGCGGATGTAGACCTGCCCAATTGGTTTGCAGAAGTGAAGAAGGCTTGTGACAAGACTGGTGTCAAGTTCGGTGTGGATGTGGAAAGTTTCATGGCAGATTATGGTCCTAAGAAATGGGAGGATCTTAGCAAACAGCTGTGGGTGGCTGGCATGTTTACAGAATATATCACCAATTTCAGCTGGAATACCTTCAAGAAAGGGACAGATGGTTACGAAGGGTATCGCAACTATCTTGGAGAGAATAATCTTTTGAAATAGTGGTGTGTTTGCAGAAGTCGGTTTCCTCCGAAACAATATGTTGGAGGAGGATTCCGATATGATTTTATAGAGACAGAAGAAAGAGTAGTGCATGGTAGTTCTTCAGTTCTTTTCTGAGGATTTCCAATGCCTTGCAGATTCGGTAGGCTACCGTCTTTGGGGAAATGTTCTTCATCTGGGCAATCTCTTGATATTTCATATTATGGAATCTGTTCAAAACAAATGCTTCCCGATAATCTTCAGGCAATTTTATCAGTGCCTTTTCAAATGCCGTCTTGAGGTCATCGTATACATAGAAGTCTGGGTTTTCGAATTCATTTGAAAATTTGTATTTGATTTCTTCCAGAATCTGACATTTGATATGATTATGCTTGTTCAAATTAAGGCATTTGTTTTTGACGATTGTAAAGAGCAATGATTTGACCTGCAGGTCTGGAATGAGTGATTCCCTGTTTTCCCAAAGCCACATGATGGTCTCATGTACGATTTCTTCAGCCTCCCAACTGTTGACAAATTGGGCTGAAAATGCACAGAGTCTGTCAAAGTACAATTCAAATATTCGTTTGAAGGCAGTCTCATCTCCGGATTTCAGCCGAAGAACGAGATGGGTATTTGACAGAGATGGTTCCATGTAGAGATAATGTGTTATTGTTTTAGTTCATTTCTATTTTGCAAAGTATTGATGAATGCAGTCAAAATTACAGACTGATGGAATTCATTATGTAAATATAGAACAAATAGAAAAATATTTCAATTTTGGTTTAGTACTTTTTGGTTCTGAGTTGTATTAGAAGTAGAAAACCTGATTGATGACACTGAACGTTCTGTTTGAACAAACTCCAAGTTGCTTCAAGACAGCAAGCCGTCCAAGAGTGCAGTCAGAAAATAGAATAAATTGCAATTGAGTTATGAGTGAACAGGATTTGCTGGAATATCTTGATGGAGAGATGACGGATCCAGTCCGGATAGCGGAAGTGGAGGCTTGGATAGGGAAGAGTAAGGAAAATAGAGAGATGGCAGAAAATATGTACTATGTTCTCCATTCTGCCAAATCCTTGCATGTATTGGAACACACTGACACCCGGAAAGCTTTTGAAAGATTCCAGAAGGAAGTCGGCAGGAAGAGAACGAAGACTTTCTTTATGAAGATTGTCCGGACTTTTGAAAAAACGGCGGCTGTTCTGATTCTTCCAGTTTGTATTGCATTGGGGTATTTGTTCTTCTCAGGAGACGATTATGGAAACCAGACGATACAGATAAGTTCCAAATCCGGTATGGTGACTAAAGTAGAATTGCCAGACGGTACTTTGGCTTGGCTCAATTCATCCAGTACTTTGAAATATCCTATCAAGTTTGAGGGAAAGCAGAGAAAAGTCGAATTGTCTGGACAGGCCTATTTCGATGTGGCAAAGGATAAGAAAAGACCATTTGTAGTTGATACAAAATATCATTATTCTGTGACTGCATTGGGAACCGAGTTCGATTTGTTCGCCAGCGAAAATGATGAATGTATCGAAACCACGTTGGTGGAAGGTCTGGTCTGTATAGATTTCAATGACAGCAAACGGAAATTTTCGCAGATTATTCATCCTGATGAAAGATTGCGCTTCAATGCGAGAACCGGAGAAATGGTCGTCGATCAGGTGAATGCAGACAACAAGACAGCTTGGAGAAAGAACCGATTCGTTTTCAGAGAAACGCCGATTGAAGAAGTACTGATGGAATTGGAGAGATTTTATAATGTAGAATTCTGTATTGCGGATGAAGACATACGTGAGGTTTCCATAACAGGTACATTTGAGAATGAACAGTTGTATCAGATTTTAGATTATATCTGTATGGCTGGAGATATGCAATATCAATTGTCAAAAACTGAAGGGAATGATTGCTCCGGACACCGGAATGTGATTGTGATCAAATAATAATAAGAGTGAGATGTTGCAGCATCTCACTCCACTTAAAATAATTAATACCAAGTCAGGCGACTTGAAAATTAAATTAATTAACCAATTTATGTATAAAAACTTTTTTTTCCAAAGTTTCCCCAGATCATTTTGTCTAGGGATCATCTTAGTGTTGTTGACGTTTGGGCTTTTCCATTCGGAGAATATTCAGGCACAAAACGCGGGAATTTCCGTTTCATTGAAGAATAAACCGTTGGAACTTGCGATCAGAGCAGTTGAAAAACAGTCAGATTTTACGTTTGTCTATGATTCTCATGTAGTCGATGTAAAAAAGAAAGTGACCGTCTCTGTAAGGAGTGCGGATATCAGTAATGTTTTAAATAAGATATTTGCAGGAACAGGAATTTCCTACAAAGTCTTGAATAACAAGATTATCCTAAGCAAAAAGTCGGCAATGTCAGGTAAACCGAAATTCGTGAAGATCAAGGGTCGGGTTACAGACGAAAAGGGTGTTCCTGTAATAGGTGCTACAGTTATGATTCCAGGAACTCAGAATGGCGTCATTACAGATGTAGAGGGAAACTATGAAATTTCCAATGTTTCTTCTGAGGCATCAGACATTTCTTTCTCTTCTTTGGGATATGTTGCCCAAGTGGTTCCCATTTCTGGAAGAAGTACAATCAATTTCATTGTCAAGGAAGATAAACAGATGCTTGAAGAAGTCGTGGTAGTAGGTTACGGTACACAAAAAAAGTTGAGTGTGACCGGCGCCATTTCACAAGTTGACAACAAACAGTTGAAGATGGCTCCAAGTGGCAGCTTGTCTTCTATGCTGGGCGGTCGTCTTCCGGGTTTGATTACCAAACAATCCAGTGGTCAGCCAGGTAAGGACAATTCCAGTCTGGTAATTCGTGGTGCTGGTGCTGGTGATGGAAGTGCCTTGATTGTCGTGGATGGTGTAGTGGTGGAGTATTTCCCGACACTTTCTCCTGATGAGGTGGAGTCCATCACTATTTTGAAAGATGCGACAGCCGCTGCGGTCTATGGTGTACGTGCTTCTGGTGGTGTCGTACTGGTAACCACTAAAAGAGGTAAATTGCAGAAACCGACAGTGACCGTCAATTCAGCCGTCACTTTGAGTCAGAATGCAAATTTTCCAGAGTTCTTGAATGGTCCAGACTATGCATATTGGTATAATGAAGCCCAGCGTCTCGATGGCATTCCGGAGGAGAATCTCCGATTTACGGCAGATGAGATAAAACGAATTACCAACCCAAGTGAAGACGAAACAGTATATGGGAATACTGACTGGTTTGATTTGCTTTTTAACGATGTCGCACCTTCCTATACCAACAATGTGTCAGTATCTGGCGGTACAGAGAAAATACGATTCTTCGGTTCTTTAGGAGCTTATAACCAGAGAGGAGTCATTTCAAGAACTTCTTTTGACAAATACAGTTTCAGGGCAAATTTTGACACCAAGATTACAGATCATTTCGATATGTCTATGAACTTGTCAGGTTTCCTCTCTTTGGATAAGGAACCGGGAGCTTCAGCCGGTTCATCATCTTATGCGGCCATATTTCCGCAAGCAATGATGTCCTATCCTTATTTGAGGCCTTATACTGAAGATGGGATTCCTGTAGGTAGCTTGAATATGGCAGGAAATGGCAACAATAACCCTATTGCCGCACGAGATCTTTCCGGTCAGACAAAGGTCAATACTTCCTCTTTCCAAGGAAATATCTCCTTGTCATACAAAGTGCCTTTCATACAGGGACTCAAATTGAAACTGGATGCCTCCTATCTCAAGAATGCATTCATGAAGAAATCTTGGTTGAATGATTACGAACTGGCTTGTTGGAATCAGACCACGAGAACGTGGACAATGATGAATGGTAGAATTGCCAGCAAAGTGACATTGGCCCAGTGGTATAGGAACAGTGATGACTATCAGATCCGTCCATCTATTGAATATCATCACAAATTTGGCAAACATGATATCTCAGGTTTGTTCTTATATGAATATAACATAGACAAATATTATGGTATTTCAACGGGCAAGGAGGATTTTCCTATCAAAGATATCATTGATATATCTTATGGCGAAACCATTACTGATTCCATGATTCAAGGTAGTCATGGTGTCGATAAGAGGGCTGGTTATGTGCTGCGTTTGAATTATGCCTATGCGGACAAGTATTTGTTTGAACTGACCAGTAGAATTGATGCTTCTACTGCACTTCCAAAAGCAAACAGATGGGGTGTGTTCCCGGGAGTTTCTCTGGGATGGAGAATTTCCGAAGAGGGATTTTTCAAAGATGCCCTTCCATTCTGGGATAATCTGAAACTTCGTGCTTCAGCTGGTCGTCTCGGTAGTGATAGTGCCATTAGCAATACCATGGCTTATTTCTCAGTTGCTTCCCTGTCCCAAGATCCCTTCGTCCTTTTTGGAAACAAGCCGGAGAAAAATCTTGGAGTGAGCGGACCTGTCAATATGGATTTGAAATGGCAACTGACTGATTCTTACAATTTCGGTATTGAATCCAGTATGTGGAGAGGCAAGTTGGGAATTGAATTGGACGTTTTCTATATGAAGACGACACGTACTTTGGCTGGCCAATCCGGAACATTCCGCCCTTCATTGGGTGGCTGGTTCCCTGGAGTCATCAACTATGGTTCACATGATAACCGTGGTTTTGAGTTGTCTCTTTCCCATGTGAATCATATCGGAGATTTCAATTATTCCATCAGTGGCAACGTTTCATGGGCAAGAAATAAAGTGCTGAAAACAACGGAAGATCCGAATGTTCCAGATTATCTCAGACGGACCGGCCGTCCAATGGGAACTTACTGGGGATTTGAAGCGGAGGGATTGTTCCAGTCTGAAGAAGAGATTGAACATAGTGCCGTATATGGCCCGACACTTCCTGGAGATATCAAGTTGAAGGATATCAATGGCGACGGTAAGATTACGTACGAACAGGATAGGGTTCCTATCGGACGAAGCAGTTTCCCAGAAATGATGTTCGGTCTGACTATCGCAGGTGATTGGAGAGGCATTGATTTCTCCATGCTTTTCCAAGGAGCGTCTTTATTTGATGTCGATTTGTGCGGAATTTATCCGAACTTGGGATTCTATGACAATACATTCTATACGCAACCATTCTATTGTGATGGAAACAGTCCTTACTATCTGGTTGAGAATGCATGGAGACCGGATCATACTGATGCTGAATATCCTCGTCTGGGCGTCGCTACACGTCAAAATGGTGGCAAGATGTCATCATGGTGGGTAAAGGATGGCACTTATCTGCGTCTGAAATCTTTCCAGTTGGGTTATACCATTCCAGAGAAATGGTCTCAGTCTATAGGTCTTCAGAAGATCCGTGCCTATTTCGCTGGCGGTAATTTGTTTACCATTTCCGGTTTGAAAACTCTTGATCCGGAAATGCCAAGTGTCAATCAAGGATATTATCCTCAGCAGCGTACTTATGAATTTGGTCTGAATATTAGTTTCTAAAATATAATGCAATGAAAATATACAAAAAGTCTATAATAATGTTGTTGGTGTCTGCCGGTTTCACTGTAACGTCTTGCAATACAGATCCAGAATTGACCAGCAGTTATCCTGAGGATGTCGCTTGGTCCAATGAGACCAATCTCAGATTGAATCTGAATGGTTTCTATTCTTTGATTGGCGGATATTATTCAGGAAAAGTGGGTGATGATGCCTGCACAGATCTTCTGAAAATGAACAATGTAAATGATGATGCCAATCTCTTCGCATTCGGTACTACTCCAATTACCCCTCAATCCAATCGTTGGAACAATTGGTCAAATGGTCACACTTGGCAAATTTCCTGCTGTCGATTTCTGAGAGATCTTGAGGCTCATAAGGCCAATTTCAAAGAAGAGGTCGCATTGGAAGCCGAGGCGGAAGTCCGTTTTTTCAGAGCTGTAGCCAATTTTAATCTGGCAAGTCGTTATGGTGGCCAGTATATTCTATATAAGGAACTTCCTCCTCTTGGAGAAAAATCACATCCTCTGTGTGAACCGGAAGAGAGTTGGGATTTCATTGCTGAAGATTTGGATTTTGCAAGTAAATATCTTCCAGAAAAGGATCAGGTTCCGGCTGGTCGTTTGACAAAAGGAGCTGCCTATGCTTTCAAGGCACGCTGTATGCTGTATGCGAAACGTTGGAAAGATGCGTCTGATGCCTGCTTGAAAGTAAAAGAACTGGGATATTCTTTATACAAGAACCCTTCAAGACCAGACAATGGCTATGGTGAATTGTTTTCAAACAGAAGAAGTTCCCCTCTTGTAAACAATGAAAGCATCATCGAATGGGGACATTCTTATGATGACAAAATGTTCTATTCTTTCGATTATTTTTATTGCCCGCCAAGTGACGGTGGATATGCAGAGGTGAGTCCGACTGAGAATTTGGTATCTGCTTATGAAATGGCCGACGGTACTCCTTTTGATTGGAACAATCCTAAGATGGCCGCTGATCCATATACCGGAAGAGAGCCTCGTTTCTATGCGTCTATCCTGTATAATGGCTGTACATGGAAAGGTGAAAAGCTCTACACTTACGAAGGAAGTCGTGACGGTTATGCTGTCGGTGGTGGTACCACTTGTACTGGTTATTATATGCGTAAGTTGTTCGACGAAGAAATTCCAAAGAACAAGATGACTCCGACTGATCTTACATTTTATTTCATGAGATATGCTGAAGTGCTTTTGATTTACGCTGAGGCTATGGCAGAACAGGATAATCTCAAAGAAGCATTGTCTGCATTGAATGAGGTTCGGGACAGAGCGAAACTCCCTGCTGTAGAGGCTTCCAACAAGACTGAATTCATGAAGTTGCTCCGTCATGAACGTATGATCGAATTGGCATTTGAAGGACATCGTTTTTGGGACATCCGTCGTTGGGGACTGGGTACCACTCTTCTCAATGGTGTCAGTATGAAAGGTGTAAAACCAATAAAGGAGGGAGATCATTTCACCTATCAGGTAGTAAGCTGTGATGGGGCAAAGACAAGAGTATATCTAGAAAAATACAACAAACGTTTTCCTATTCCTCTTGCTGAAATACAGCAGAATGTTGAAGTAGCTCAGTTTGATGAATGGAAATAAATCATAAAAAGAATTCTATGAAAACAATTAATAAATATTTGACTCTTTTCAGTCTGATGTCCGTCGCTCTATTTTCTTGTGAGCAACCGGACCTGTCAGAAGGGCGTGTCGATCAGGTAAATGGCTTGTTGAATGTGACGATAAGCATTCCAGGCAATCCGGCTGAGTTTTATGCTGTAAAGAAAGGTCCTTATCAAGAAGGTGAAGAAATTCAGGTCAAGGTTCCTACATCCGATGATGCACCTTTGGATGTGACCCGGCTGTTTTGTTCTGTCAGTCTTGAACATAATTGTTATGTGGATCCGCCAATTGGAGGAGTGCTGGACTTTACAGAGCCACGTTCGATTACTGTAGTGGATGTACAAGGAACTCGTCATACCAACACTATCCGAGTTGTTCCGACTCCTCCGAAAACCAGATTCTCCAAGTTGTGGTCCAAGACCAATCTGGAGCTTGGCATACCTTCTCGTGAAAATACTGGTTGTGCCGTCAATGACAAGTATGTTGCGGTTCAAGAATTGAATGGAAAGTTCTTTTTGTTTGACAAGAAGACAGGAAATTTAGTGAAGACAGTGGATGCCGCTTCTTCTTGGATGATGAAGGCAGATACAGATGCTGCCGGACATTTTGTCACTTCCCGATGGAATATTTATGGCGCCGGCTTTATGGTATATGTTTATGATGACGAAACTGAATCACATAAGCTGTTGCTGAATTACGCTGCCGGAGATGGATGCCCAGAAAATATGGGATACGAGATGAGTGTTTGTGGAGATGTGACTAAAGGCAAATCTTTTATTTACGGAATCGCACCGGACAATATGAACATCTATTCTTGGGAATTGAATGACGGTGTGCTGGTGACTCCGGCAAATAAACCGAATGTGCTACGTTATGGCCCTGCAAAGAAAAACTGGAAGCTGGCCCAGGTTCAGCGTGCCTCAATTGAAGATAATTCAAATCATTATTTCTCATTCTTGCATGAAGGCAGTTCTCCGGAAGAAGGTGGCAGTGAGTTCCATATTTTCACTCCTGATATGGATATTACCATGCTGAATAAAGCGAATACAATGTACAAGATTCTCGATTTCAAGGTATTTGACGTTGAAGGGGACCGTTTCCTTGTAACCAATGAACAGGGATATGATGCATGGTCAGAAAATGTGGTTCAGGTATTTGAAATAACCAATACCGGTCTGATGGAGTTGAAGCCAGAGGACGACGGTTATGACAAGTTCAGATTGTTCAAGAGCGATTCCGTTTCTCCATGCAACTACAACAAATGGGGCGATGTCTCTATCAGTATGGAGGAAAATGCCAATGGCTATGATATCTATATCCTGGCATCAACAGTTGGTTTCAAGACCGAAGAATCAGTGGCCAGAATGTACAAGATGACTTATTATCGTCAGTAAACAGAATGAATGGTGCAATTCACCATCTTTTAATTTGATTTTCCGGTGTGCCGGAGCCGGCACACCGGAAGTTTGATAAAAAATTTCGTAAGACATGAACAGACGTGATTTTGTAAAGTATGTCGGCGCAGGTAGCTTTGCGCTGATGGCAGAACAGGCAGGCGCTCAGGAAATGACCAAATCATTAGTAAAGCCAAGTTCAAAGAAATTGATAAATGATGGAAAATATTTGAAGTTCAATCCAGACGGACGTCTCAAGATTCTTCAAATTACAGATTGTCATTACAAAGTGGATGATCCGATGAATTCCCAGATTTCAATAGATCGGATGAATGAGTTGCTTGATATTGAGAAGCCGGATTTCGTCATGTTTACCGGTGATGTGGTTTTTTCGAATGGAACCTTCACTGGCTTGGATACCGTTTTGGGATTGGTGACGGATCGTAACATTCCGTTTGCTTTGGTCTTTGGTAACCACGATGACGAATATGATCACAGCCGTCCGGAACTGTATGACTATATTGTAAAAAAGAAAGGGGCAATTATGCCGAAGAGAGTCACTGATGAAGCTCCTGACTTTGTGATTCCTGTCATGTCTTCTGGATTGGACAACAAATTGGCGGCGGCACTTTATTGTCTTGATTCCCATTCTTATTCCAAACTCTCCTCTGTACCGGGATATGATTGGATCAGGCATGACCAGATTGATTGGTACAGGAAACAAAGTGCCATCTTTACAGAAATGAATGATGGAAAACCTCTTCCGTCAATGGCCTTCTTTCATATTCCTCTACCGGAATATCGTGATGCCGTGATGCAGGAAAAATATAGGATATTCGGAGTCAAGGGAGAAGGGGTGTGCTGCCCGATTGTCAATTCTGGATTCTTTACTGCGGCAAAGGAATGTGGGGACATGATGGCGATGTTCTGTGGCCACGATCATGATAATGACTATGCCGTCAGGTATATGGAAATATTGTTGGCATATGGTCGTTATTCCGGAGGCAATACCGTATATAACGACATACCGAACGGTGCCCGTTCCATAATTCTCCATGAAGGGGAGAGAAAGTTCGATACGTACATCTGTTTGGCAGGTGGCGAGAGAGATACTCGAATCACGTATCCTGATAGTTTTATGTAAAATTGAATTGGACAGAAATGAAAAGATTATTGTTGACATTGATATTATTTTATCTCGCCCTGCCATTTTCTTTTGCAGGGGATGGAGTACATCTTACACTTATTCCTCCAGGAAAAATTACTGACAAGGTAAATTTGGATATCCGTGGAGGAATATTGAATGAAAGCAATCAACAGCAGACATTCAATGTGTCTTTGTATTTGGACAAGGAGAAGAAAAGCCATCTTCTTGCAAAACAGCAAGTCGTGTTGGCTCCCGGTAAATCAGAGGTCGTCAAAGTGGTCGTGCCGACTGCCGGAAAGGTTGGAAGACATGAAGTTATCTTGAAAGTCTCCCAAGGAAGAAAAACAGTTAGAAAAAGACAGACGGTTGAAATCATCTCTTCTGAAATCCGTTCCATCCAGCAGATTTCAGGTGCCTGGATGGGATTTTATCATTGGAGTGAAGAAGAAGGGAAGCATTGGAACCAGGATGTCAAGAAATTGACGGATGGCCAATGGCAGGAAATGGTCAGGTCAATGCACAAGATTGATATGAACATGATTGTCATTCAAGAAGTTTTCCGCAACCAGTACTATATTGGAGCACACAACTTGGATGTAAACAATTATGATGGAAAGGCGTTCTATCCATCCAAACTCTATAAAGGAAGAATGCCGATTGCCGCAGAAGATCCGATTGAGGCAGTTCTTTCCGAAGCGGACAAATTGGGTATGCAGGTGTTGGTAGGAGTCGGTATGTTTGCATGGTTCGACTTTACACCAGAATCACTGGAGTGGCACAAGAGAGTGGCCAAGGAGTTGTGGGACATGTATGGTCACCACGAATCGTTCTATGCATTCTATGTTTCAGAGGAGAGCGGAGGCAGTCTGGACAATTGGGAAGCGACGAAAGAAGGGCAGATCCGACGCAAGAAAGAGATTGTCGATTTTTTCCGTGAATTCAAATCCTATTGCAATAGTTTTGCACCAGGTAAGCCGATAATGCTGGCGACCAATAGTTTCTTGGTGCCTCAAGGAATGGACACCTATCCGGCTTTGATGGAGCATCTTGATATTCTTTGTCCTTTTGGTTTTGCTCGTATGCCGGAAAATGACTTGACCGGCAAGGAAGCTGCTGAATATCTGCAGAAGGTATGTGATGAGAAAAAAGCCCATCTCTGGTTTGATTTGGAAACCTTTTTGTTCAATCCGGACAATTCACTCTATCCTCGTCCTGTAGAACAGATTATTCATGATTTGAATCTGTTTGACAATTTTGAGAAAATACTTTGCTATCAGTTCCCTGGCGTGTTCAATGATCCGGAAATGTCGGTCCGAGTGGGCGAGGAGAGAACTATAGATTTGTTCAATGGCTACAGAAGATATCTGGAGCAGTTGACTCGGAAAAGAAATTGATTTGTTCACATCAATAAAGATGAGATGATCATATGAATGTAATCAACAGAAGAAATTTTTTAAGGATGCTGGGAGCCGGCGGTATCGCTTTGGCTTCCGGCAACGTAGTGGCAACACCGAGGAAGAAGAATGAGAAGGTGTGCAATATCAAGCCAATAAGCGGTTCATGGATAGAATTCAGACATTCCGCTTCGGAAGGCAACTTGTGGAATGAGGCCTTGACTCAATTTACGGCAGATCAGTGGAGAAGAAAAATCTTTGAGATGCATGATTTCGGGTTGGAATATCTTGTTCTCATGGGAGTCGCCATGAAAGGCAGACCGTTCTATCCATCCCGGCTTGCTCCCAAAATTCAAATGGGCTGTGAAGATCCGTTGGAGGAAATATTGTCTGCGGCAGATGAATGTGGTATCAAATTTTTTGTAAGCAATGACTTCTGGGGAGATTTGGATGCTTTCACCATGATGGTGGATAAGGATGTCCAGAAGTTGCGGTTTGCCGCTATGGAAGAGATCGCTGAGAAATACTCTCATCATGAGAGTTTCTACGGTTGGTATTTTCCTAATGAGGCAATGTTGCAGCCTTATTTTGTGGATGCTTGTCTTGATTATGTCAATGCTTGTGCCGATATGGCTCAACGTCTTGTTCCCAATTGTGTCAATATGATAGCTCCTTATTATATTAAGGTGGCCAGAAATGATGCACATTTTGTACGTCAACTGGAGAAGATGAACATTGATATCATTGCATATCAAGATGGAGTCGGTGCCACTCATTCCAAATTGGAAGATATTTCCGGTTACTATGAAATTCTATACAAGGCTCATGCAAAAGCTTCCAGAGCTAGATTGTGGGCCGATCTGGAACTGTTCTATTTTGCAGACGGCAATGGGGGGAATCTGCTCTCTGCCGATTTTGATACCCGTATTCTAAAGCAGATGGAAGCCATTTCCCCTTATGTGGACAAGATACTCTGCTATCAGTATTTGGGTTTGATAAATAAGCCGGAAACGGATATTGTCGCCGGTCCTGAATCAACTTTCAAACTTTACCGGGATTATACCGCCTGGCATGACAAATATCTGGAACAGCATAGAAATGAACTTTAGAATTGATTGCGTACCATGCCCCAGAAGATGTGGCCTTATATTGCTTTTGCTGCTGTTCTCGTCTCTGTCTTTCCACCAGACGCTTCTTGCCGAGAATGCCAGACCTGTTGTGATACCTGAGATACAGGAGTGGAAAGGAGATGAAGGCTGCTGTGTATTGGCCAGACGTATTGTGGTAGATCGAAGATTTCATCATGAGTTGTCCGGTATGGCCAGAATTTTTGCCTCTGATCTGCATGATTTGACGGGATATAAGTATAAGGTGTCTTTTTCCAGACATTTTCGTGATGGAGACATCTTTATGACCTTGTCTGAAAAAAAGACAGAGGAAGAGAATCCGGAAAAATATGAAATGACAATCGGCAATGCCGTCCAATTGACAAGTATTGCTCCAGAAGGTCTCTTCTGGGGAACCAGGACATTGCTCCAAATGTTGTCAAAGGACCCGGACTCTTTGCCTAGAGGACAGATGACGGACTGGCCAAATTATCCCAAGAGAGGATTCATGTTGGATGTAGGTCGGAAATTTGTACCGATTTCCTTCTTATGCGATTATGTGAAACTGATGTCATGCTATAAGATGAATTATTTTCAACTTCATCTGAATGACAATGGTTTCAAAAGACATTTTGAAGATTCTTGGGACCGTACTCCTGCATCTTTCAGGTTGGAGTCGGAAACATTTCCTGGATTGGCCGATCTTGAAGAACATTATACAAAAAAGGAATTTGTTGAGCTGCAGAAGCTGGCAGAACAATACAATGTGACGATTGTGCCTGAAATTGACATGCCAGCACATTCTTTGGCATTTACACGTTATCGTCCCAGCTTGGCCAGTGAAAAGTATGGACCGGATCATCTCAACCTATTCAAAAAGGAAACCTATGAATTCTTGGATTCTCTTCTGTGTGAATATCTCTCAGGGGACCAGCCGATATTCAGAGGTGAAGAAGTGCATATCGGAACGGACGAGTATTCCAATGAAGATCCGGTTGTCGTGGAACGATTCCGTCAATTTACGGACCATTACATCAGGCTGGTGGAAAGTTATGGGAAGAAGGCTGTCGCTTGGGGCGCATTGACTCATGCAGACGGAACTTCTTCTGTCAAATCTGATGAAGTCTTGCTTGATATCTGGTTCAATGGCTATGCTGACCCGGCAGTCATGCTTGACAAGGGCTTTGACATCTTGAATGTTTTGTGCAGCCAACTGTATATTCTTCCCTTGACCACTCTCTATTATCACGATTATCTGGACACCAGATGGTTGTATGAACATTGGGAACCTTACAAGTTTGATGAAAAAGAGTTTTCTAGAGACGACCGGCGAATCAAAGGGGCCATGTTTGCAATATGGAATGACTACATCGGGAATGGCATCACCTGCAAGGACCTGCACAATAGAGCTTTTCCTGCCATTCAGACATTGTCTGCGAAAATGTGGACAGGACAGAACAGTCTGCCTTATGAGCAGTTCAAACAGAACTGTTCTGGAATGATCGAGGCTCCAGGTGTCAACATTTCAGGAAGAGTCCCGACGGGAAATGACAATGTGGCATACGAAGCACCTATTTTGTTTCCTGGCATGGACCTGCCGTTGGAGGAAGTCGGGTTCGACTATGAAATCAGTTTTGAATTCAAGGCTTCTTCTGAGCATAACGGAACCATTCTATTCCAATCAAATAATGCGATATTCTATCAACGTACTCCTGAAAATGGATGTCTCGGTTTCTATGCAGACGGATATCTAAATGAATTTGATTATGTTCTTCCAATAGATAAGAAAGTATCGGTCAGTATCAGAGGTACACATAATCGTACCGATTTATTCATTGATGGAGAATTGTATCAGAGTCTCGACAGGAAAGTATTCAAGACAGCAGGAGACGAAACGGTACTTTATCAGTCTGCAGTAGTATTTCCTCTTTCCCGTACAGGAGATTTTCAGGGACAGCTGACTCGATTCAAAGTGCAATACTTCCCCCAGACTTATTTCAATTGAGTTGGATTTTGAATGATGAGGAAGTTGGGTGAATTACTTGTTCTTACTTGTGCTGCCATCTGGTTGGGAATGGCGGACGCCGCTGCACAGTCGATGGATATTCCACATTGGCGGCTCATCCATTCTTCGCAGGTTCAGGCACCGGATCGGTCGGTGTCTTCTGTGGGGTTCGATCATGGAGACTGGTATGATGTCACGGTTCCGGCGACAGTCTTGAATGCATTGGGTGCATCAGGGAGTCTATCCGGATCCTCGAATCGGACTGAACAACTATCAGATACCGGATGTGTCGGATGAATTCAATGATAAGATGGATCTGGCCCATTGCAGCTATCTTCCCGATGGCCGTAATCCGTGGCAGGATCCGTATTGGTACCGGACAGAGATTGAAGTGCCTTCTTCTTTCCGGAACAGGAGGGTGTGGCTGCATCTGGATGGCATCAATTACAGAGCGGATGCCTGGATCAATGGAAAGAAGGTTGCCGATCATTCTGAGGTGGTCGGCATGTTCCGTCGGTTCAAATTTGATGTGACGGATCTGGTCCGGGCTGGAAAGAAGAATTGTCTGGCGGTCAAGATCTGTCAGACGGATCATCCGGGTACCCAGCTCAAGGTGTTCGGTCCGTGGTCATTCTTATGATCTTTTCAAGGATGAGACGCTGCAGATGAGCGGGGGCTTGGATTGCGCTTGCACCGGGAGAGAGAAAGACCATCGTCCTGGATTCGGATAAGTTCAGATTCCTGTTGGTGGAGCATCCTTGTCTGTGGTTTCCGAACGGTTACGGAGAGCAGTATCTGCACCATCTTCATCTGACTTTTGAAGAAGGCTGGAAAGTTTCTGATGTCAAGGATCTTGATTTCGGTATCCGTGAGGTCCATTCGGATCTGGTGCGGATTGGAACGGAGGCAGGAAGACGTTATTTCATCAATGGTCGCCGGATATTCTGCAAAGGTGGCTGGATCCAGCCTGATATTCTTCTGGAAGAGTCAGAAAAGAGAATTTATGATGAAGCGCGTCTCATGGCAGAGGCGAATATCAATCTTATCGGCAGTGAAGACATGCAGTCTCCGTCAGAAATCTGGATGGAAAGTTTTGACAAATATGGACTGATGTGGTGGCATGTGTTCTATCAGTGTTTCCAGATGATGCCGGAACGGAGACGGAGCATAATCCGGCGGATCATGATCTGGCCGTAGCGTGTGTGGAAGATATGATGCTGCGTTATCGCAATCATCCGTGCCTGATCACTTGGATTGGTGCTAATGAAGTGCTGATGGACGAGCATCTCTATGGCATGACGAAGAAGAAGGTCCGGGAAATCGACCAGACCCGCCCTTATCTTCCGACAACCAGCCATAGCTGGGAGGTGGAAGCACTGACCCTTTGGCTGCTGCCGGATCTGCCTACGGGGACCACCGACGATGGCGCACCGGACTACAACTGGATGCCGGTGGAATATTATTTTGATAAGGTAGATGAGGTGCATCTCCAGATGTTCAGAAACGAATCGGGAACTCCTTCCATGCCGGTATATGCCAGTCTGTGCAGATTCATCCCGGATATAGAGGACCGTACGGATGCAGGTAGCCCGATCTATCCTTTGGATTCTGTCTGGGCAGAGCATGGGGCATGGGATGTCAGCAATTATTGTTATCATGTCCTATGACAATGCGATCCGGACGATGTTCGGAGATCCGAAATCGGCGAAGGAATATGCCGATTGTACCCAGTTCCTCAATGCGGATGGTTATCGGGCAATGTTCGAGGCCGCCAATCATCGGATGTGGGACATCACTACAGGCGTGATGATCTGGAAGATCAATTCCTGCTGGCCAGACGTATGTTGGCAGATGTATGACTGGTATCTGACTCCGAATGCGTCCTATCATTTCGCGAAGCGGGCGATGGAGGAATAATCCTCATGCCAATTGTCTGGATTTCCAGATAGAGGCAGATTTCGCCGGTATCGTGTCTCCGGGCATGACGGGTTCCGCTGCGGATCTCTGCGATCGTGTTGGGACTGCTCTAAGGAGAAGGTGATTTTGAAAAGACCATGGATATCGCCACGAGAGCAGGTCAGGATTCTGGCTGCAACCCTTCTTCTGCCGCAGGCATCCTTGGAACATTGATCGGATATGATCGCATACCGGCTGTGTATACGGATGAACTGGTGAAGGTGGAGAACCGCCCATTCAATCAAAGCATGAGTTTCCAGGAAGGTTGCCGTATGAGCTATCAGCTGGCGTTGGACTGCATTGAGACGAATGGAGGTACTGTGACCGATGACCAGCTTCGCATCCGTTTGCAGAAACTCCAGCCAGTCCGTTATGAGGAGAGTTTTGAAGGTGTGGCTCTGGACCAGAAGGTCCGTGATGTGATCACCTGCAAGAATGCGGAGGCTTCCTCTATGGTCCGTGATGAAAAGCAGGTCGAGGCCCGTCCGATATTGCCAGTAACAGGATCTTTCATGAATCTGGCCTATAAGGATGTCCGCAACAAGTATATCAATCCAGTGGATTCCGACACTGATGATCCGGTCTTGTGGGAGACGAAGGTCAGAGAACTGCATGGGATGGGAATGGAATACCTGATTCTGATGGAGGTGGCCAATGATGGCAAGTCATACTATCCCTCCCAGTTGATGGAACCTCAATATGATGAGAATAAAAAGAGCCCCGTAGAAACTATCCTGGATGAAGCCGGCAAATTGGGCATGAAGGTTTTCCTGAGCACTGGATGGGCGCAGAATCAGGACGATGATCTGCGGATTCCGGCCATCAAGGAACGTCAGCTGCAGATTATGGATGAGATCGGTACTCTGTACAATGAGAAGGAGGCTTTTTATGGCTGGTATCTTCCGGTTGAGGATTGCATCAATCCGATCTTTCCGAAACATGCGGTTGATGTCGTCAATGTCCTGGTTGAAAAAGCTCATGAACTGACTCCGGGCAAGAAGACACTGATTTCTCCCTATGGGTTGGGCTTGTCCGGTTTTGATGATCCTGAATATGAGAAGACTCTTTCTCAGCTGAAGGTGGATATCATCGCTTATCAGGATGAGGTGGATTGTGTCCGTGAACCGACCCCTCTTCCAGAGTTGAAGAGAAACTGGAAGCGTCTGCGTAAGGTACATGATAAGATTGGCATTGAGATGTGGGCCAATTGTGAGAATTTCACCTGGGAGAAAGGAACGAATGACCCCTGATTCCGGCTGCTTATCAGTGATTCCTCTCCCAACAGGTGGCGGCTTCTGTGGCCGGTGTGGACCGGATAATTTCTTTTATGTTCTATGGAATTGTCGAGAATCCGGATTCGCCGTTCAGACCGGGACAGCCTGTCGGATCAGATCAGGCCTATGAGGACTATATGTCCTGGAAATCTGGCAGTCGTTATTGGAAATTGTCAGAGGTGGCGTATGCGGACATACTCGCTGGCGTAGCGGCAAGTGTCGCTGATCCTTCGCTGAAGGCTCTGGCAGATGGCTTGCTAGGTGAAGAGGACCCTGATAATCCGCATTGGGTGAAATTTGAGAACGGGTATCATGAGATTGTCTTGGACCTTTCTGAGAAGGATGAGGTTGACCATATCATGGTACGTTTCTTGAATTATCATCTTCAGGGAATCGGATTGCCGGAGAAATTGTATCTCTATATATCAGATGATGCGGAAGTATGGAATCTGGCAGCTATATAGAATGCCCCTTCAGGAAGAAATGATTGTCATGACGTATGGTGTGATGCGGTTGTTATGGACAATCTGGGAATTGAAGCAAGATACTTGAAGTTGGCCTTCAGTTCAGTCAACCAGGTTTGTCTGGATGAAATCTGGGTAAATCCATCTGTCATTGAAATATAAGCGTCAAAGCAATTTTTCTCTCAAGGAAAACCGTTCTGACGCTTCTTTTTTGATCGGTGCGAGTTGGGGCATCCGATGTGGCGGTGAGGTTTAGCAGAAGATGCCCCGGAATAGCATACCGGCAAGAATACAGCCGATTATCGGGCCGATGACAGGAACCCAGCTGTAGGCCCAATCGCTGTCTCTTTTACCTGGAATGGGCAGAATGGCATGGGCCAATCTCGGCCCCAAATCTCTGGCTGGATTGATGGCATAGCCTGTCGTTCCGCCCAAGGACATGCCGATGGCCATGATCAGCATGGTGACAGGAAATGCTCCGCTGGAGCCCAGTCCGACTGTCGGACAATTACAGTTTCGTCCTAGGGAAAGGATGAGGAAAACCAGTACGAGAGTGCCGATGATTTCGCTGAGCAGGTTGGACGTGTAGTTGCGGATGGCAGGGAGTGTACAGAATACTCCCAATTTGGCAGTTGCGTCGTCTGTCGCATCAAAGTGCTTTTGATAAAACAGATACACCAGCAAGGCACCGGAAAACGCTCCGAGAAATTGGGCGATGATATAACCGGGAACCATAGACCAGCTGAATTGTCCTGTAATGGCAAGTCCGACACTTACTGCCGGATTGAGATGGGCTCCAGAATAAGGGCCTGCAACGAATATGCCACACATGACGGCCAGTCCCCATGCAATGGTAATAACTGTCCATCCGCTTCCTTTACCCTTGGATTGTTCCAGATTGGTGCAGGCGACAACACCGTCACCGAGCAGAATCATGATGGCTGTGCCCAGAAATTCAAAGAAACATTTCTGAATCAGTGTCAATTCTTCCATAGTGTGTCTAATTTTGAGTCAATGTTCTTGAAATGGCATCTTTCCAGCCTTTGATCTTGTCTTCAACGATCTCTTTGGGAGCGGAAGGTAAAAATTGGTGTTCGATGCCTGTCATATGTTGGAGTTCTTCGATACTGTTCCAATATCCGACTGCCAGACCTGCCAGGAAAGCGGCTCCAAGAGCTGTCGTTTCAGTCGTGTTTGGCCTTGAAACCGGAATGCCCAGAATATCGGATTGGAACTGCATCATCAGATTGTTCCTTGAAGCACCTCCATCGACCCTGAGTTCTTTCAGGTCCAGGTTGGCATCTTTTGCCATTGCATTCACGATGTCCATGGTTTGAAATGCGATTCCTTCCAAAGCTGCCCGCGCAATATGAGCCGATTTTGTGCCTCGGCTGATACCGCAGATGAGACCTCTGGAATAAGGGTCCCACCAAGGTGCGCCCAAACCGGTGAGCGCCGGAACGAAATAGACACCGCCAGTATCTTCCACCTCGGAGGCGAGAGCCTCCACTTCTGAAGACGATCTGATGATGCCTAATCCGTCCCGCAGCCATTGTATGACAGAACCGGCTACGAAAATGCTACCTTCGAGTGCATAATTCACCTTGTCTCCGATTTTCCATGCGATAGTCGTAAGCAGACTGTTTTTGGAGTCAATTGGTTTTTCTCCACTGTTCATCAGCATGAAACAGCCCGTCCCATAAGTGTTTTTCACCATGCCGGGTTCAGTGCACATTTGTCCGAAGAGGGCGGCATGCTGGTCTCCAGCGATACCGGCAATCGGCACCTTGTGGGCAAATATAGTCGTGCGGGTATAACCATAGATTTCACTGGAGGATTTCACTTGTGGCATCATGGATCTTGGAATGTCGAACAATTCCAGCAATTCCTCATCCCAGTCCAACGTATGGATATTGAACAACATAGTGCGAGAAGCGTTGGAAACATCCGTCACATGGATTTCGCCACGAGTAAGACGCCATACCAGCCAGGAATCCACTGTCCCGAACATCAATTTTCCAGCTTCTGCCCTTTCTCTGGCTCCTTCCACATTGTCCAGAATCCATCTGATTTTGGTTGCGCTGAAGTAGGCATCGATAATCAGTCCGGTCTTTTTCCGGATCATTCCGCTTTTTCCTTCTTTTTTGAGCTGGTCGCAATATTCTGAAGTACGGCGATCTTGCCATACGATGGCATTGTAGATAGGTTCTTCGGTATCTTTGTCCCAGACAATGGTTGTTTCCCTTTGGTTGGTGATGCCAATTCCTGCGATATTCAGACCGTTGATGTCTATCTTGGTGATGGCTTCTGCGATAACAGAGGCTTGTGATGACCAGATTTCGTGCGGATTGTGTTCGACCCAACCCGGTTTTGGAAAGATCTGTGTAAATTCTTTTTGAGCGACAGAACAGATTTCTCCTTGGTGGTTGAACACGATGGCTCGGGAACTGCTGGTCCCTTGGTCAAGAGATAAAATATACTTCTCCATGAGCGTGAATTTTGGTTTTGTCTGTTGGTTTAATTATTGTGGACAAGACCGAAGCCTTGATGAATGTCAGAAATAAAATCCCATATTGATGTAAATTCCAAGTTTTTTGGGGGTTGGACTGATATCAGACCAATGGACATTGAAAGAGAGAGGACCGATCAGCGAATTGTAGGAATAGTCCAGCACAATTCCCCAATGTTGCCTGGCTTCCGAAAACCAGTCTTTTAGACAGATGGAATCCCTCATGTATCCAATATGTCCGGTCAGGTAATGCTCCTTGTAAACTTTCAAACGGAAATCAGCTGTAAAGACTCCCAAATAAGGATTGGCCGGTATCATGGCATTGATGGCCGGGAATGGGATCTGTTGTTCAATATATCGGCCTCTAATGGCCCCTCCCAGAAAATTTCCATAGACCAGAGGCATGTTCCTGCCCATGAGAAGACAGATTTCTGCCGCTGGCAGTATGGTGAAAGATTCTCCAAGAGAAAAGGCACCCTTGATGTCCGCTCTTATGGCATGAAAGTTTTCCAGAGACGTCCGGTCATGCGATGGCCATCTCGAAAAAGTCCAGCGGTAGGATAGTCCACCATCAATCCCTTTGGTCGGGAAATAGCTGTCGTCGAATGAATAGGCCCTCATCTCGCAGAACAGGTTGAGATAATCTGTCCATTTATGTCCGGAACAGTAGACATTGTCCAGAACTTGCTGGTTGACATCCCTCCCGTCAGGAAAATACCAGAAGTCATTGCTCCATCCTGCACGTGTATCCAGATACTTCCATTTCATGTTGGACAGGAACATCTTTTGTTCTGAGTGGAGATAGTTCAAATTGTTTCGTTTCCCATGAGTGTAGTCAAGCAGATTCATGTCCATCCATCTGATATTGGCTCCTGCATTGAAAGTGGGCATATCTGGAGAATCGAAGGAATAAAGATATCTCAGCTGGGGATGAGCAGATAGCTTGATTCCGATACTGTGTCTGGATCCACTGATTTTGTTGGCATTGAACCCGGCTTCTGCCATGGCCGTTACGGCTTCCTCCGTATCAAAACGGATACCGAAACCAAATTGATGGATGGGGGCTTTTTTGCAATCCATTTCCAAATTGTAGCCGTCCTCATTCTTCAGAAGCCTATAGGAGATGTTTTCGAAACTGCCCGTCCCAATCATTTGGGCCTCCATGTCCTCCACGTCTTTTCTTGACAATTCATGAGAAGAATGCTTGGGAAGTTTGTTCAATAGAAGCCGCTCCTCCTTTTTGTTGACTCCGTTGATATGAATGTCCAGTATTTTGAATTTCTGTTCGATTGTGGGGTGTTGCGGAAAAGGGAAGAGCGCAGGATGGCTACCTGACCTGTCCTTCAGAACAGGAAGTTCATCTGTATGTTTTGGGGTGGCTTTTTCCCCTTTTGGAATGATGATTTCGTCCGCAAATCTTTTCAACTGTTCTTCTTGTTCGTGGAGTCGTCGGTCTCTTTCATAGTGGAACGGAAAAGAAATGAGGAAGCGCCGCTGCCCGCGGATGTCATGGAAAGGATTGAGTCTGGAAGGAATCTGCTCCTGCGTGAGAACAGATTGTTCATGTCGGATGCCAATCAGTTGCGCATGTATCGGCTGTCCTGTCAATGACAGACAAAATGCAGTCGTCAGGAAAAGGATGTTTGATAAGCTCCGTGACATGATGATAATGTTTAATGATATATTGTAATTCCAATATACAAATAAACCTTTTTCATTGTTATGAGGAAAGTCTAATATAAAAAAATTGTATACCTTTAGAAAGTGGTTGGACACGAAGTCTGATATTGGTGTCTGATATAAATGTATACATTTGGATTCGATTTACAACAGATTGGAGATGTTTTTATGGAAAACAAGGAATTGGAGAAGAAGATCATCGATGTTGCCAGAACTGTATTTGTCCATTCAGGCTATTCACAGGCAAGCATGAGTGAAATTGCAGAGGCGGTCGGCATCAACCGTCCCACTCTGCATTACTATTTCAGAACCAAGGAAAAGCTGTTCAATGAAATCTTCGGAGGCATCATCCGGGAGTCGGTGGAGCAGATCCGTTGCATTCTGCAGGAGGAATTGCCACTTCGGGAGCGATTGAGGCATATCGTTGATTCTTATTATCGGCATTTCATCCAATATCCAGATTTACCTATGTTTTTCTTGCGTGAAATCCAGAGAGACCCTGCCAAGTTTGTGGAGGAAGTGGACCGTGGACAAGTGCATGGACTTCTTCACGACGTCATGGAGATTTACGACCGGTATATAGAAGAAAAGAAGATCCGGAATGTCCCTTTCTACATTTTCTTGCCGTCTTTTTATATGTTGCTCATCACACCGTTCCTTGGACGGAAACTGATGGACCTGGCCCCTTTCCGGAAATCCGTTTCCCAAGAAGAGTATCTGGACAGCTGGAAGGCACAGATTGTCGAACAGATGGCCTTCATGCTGGGAATAGGAGAGCGTTGATCATTTCCATCTCTTGTGGCTCCATAGATAATTGGCAGGAGTCTGGTGAAGTTCTTTTTCCAATTCGTCGAAATACTTTTTCAGAAGAGTTTCTGTCTGGTATTCATGTGCATCATCGGCAAGAGGTACATAGGTGATTTCATAATGTCCCTGTCGGGTCCGGACCATCTTTGAGAAGAGGACGGACATGTGCAGCTTGGATGCCAATTTGATGCTGGCTGCCATTCCGCTTGTCTTCTGGTGCATGAATTCACCGATTTCCGTGCCGGTTCCGTAGGGCCGCTGGTCATTGATGAAGATGTAGATCTTCTTGGACTGGCTGTGCTCCAGCGCATAGCGCAAGATCTGTTTGGATTCCACCAGCCCCTGATAGTTTTCTACTGGGGTTGAACGGGTTTTCTTCAAGACTTCGTCCCAAACTTTGCTGGATTGCTGCTTGTAGACGATGCTGATGTGGTTTTCATTGAAGACATAGTCCAGTTCCGGCTTGGGATTGTAGTAGCGCAGTCCGCCGGTCAGTTCCCAGTTGCCTGTATGTGAGGTCAAAATCATCACATTGGAAGCTTTGTCATAGGCTTTTGCCAACACTTCAGGGTTGATGATGGTGCAGATATCTTCTTTTCTTATTTTTGCAGGTGTGGAACCGGCAAACCAGATGGCTTCAGAAATGATTTCCCCGAAGTGGAGATAGAAGTCTCTGGCCAGCTGGTCAATTTCCTGGCAGCTGAGTTCTGGGAAGGCTCTGGAAAGGTTGATATAGACCACATCTTTCCGATAATGCATGACAGAAGACAGCAGCCAGCTGAATATTTTAGAGAATTTATAATGGTGTTTTAGCGGAAATTTTCCAAGGAATCTCAGAGATCCCAGCAAGATGTCAGCTCTTATCATTGTTTGTTCAAATAACGAATGTACAGGGGAACGACGTACAAAATATAGACCATTTTGCCACTCCGGAAGCATAGAGTAATTTCCTGAAGGGAAAAAATCATTTCCCGAAGGGGAGGAGGTATTTCCCGAATGGGGCATGAGCATTTCTCGAACGGGGGAAAGCTAAATGGGGTGACAAGTGCGACAGGGTCATTTCCCGGAGGGGGGAGGGACAGTTATTCAGAGAGGAACCGGAGGACGTCGTCCCATACGGTCTGCTTGTCTTTTTCATTGAGAATTTCGTGTCTCATGTGAGGATATAGTTTGCTGCTGACATTTTTATAGCCTATTTTCTTTAGGAAATAGACTGCTTTTTCAAATTTCGCTTTGGTTCCGATGCAAGGGTCTTCTTCTCCGGATATGAAATGAATGGGGAGGTCCGGCTTGGAAATGTTCCAACCGGCTTCATCGTAGGTATATTGCATCAAAGAGAAAAGGTTGTAGAAACCATTGGCTGTAAACTGGTAGGAGCAAAGCGGATCTTTGTCATATGCTTTGACAATATTCATGTCTGAGCAGATCCATGCATTGGGGGAGCCTTCCATCTTGAATTTCTTGTTGAAAGAACTGAAGGACATTTTCTGGATTAGGGTCGGACGTGCCATTCCACCATATTTTTCAATGATTCTTTTGGTCTGTTTGATGCCGATCCTGGATGCCGGGTCGTAGCTTGGACTTCCGCAGACAATCAGTTTTTCAATTTGTTCGTCATTCTTCTTGAGATAGGAACGGACCACCATGGATCCCATGCTATGCCCTAGCATATTGATGTCAAGGCCTTCAAATTCCGATTTGATCCAGTCAGCAATTACTTTCACATCGTGAATCATGGCGTTGTATCCACCTTCATAAAAATAGCCTAGTTCATTGGGATATCGGACTGAAGCACCGTGTCCGCGGTGGTCATGGATTACACAAATCCACCCATTTTTCGACATGAATTCCATGAAAGGGATGTACCTTTCTTTATGTTCGCACATTCCGTGTACAATTTGTAGGACTCCTTCAGGTTCTTTTCCTGTTGGGGGAAGGCTGTAGAGTACTGAAAGCTGGAGGGAATCTTCTGAGGACAGGAGGGAGGTCGTCCGGAAGGAGGAGGTTGCTTTGTCTTGGGCAAAAGTCGTCATCATGCTCAATGTGACGGACAGGATGAGGACAGATAAGAATCTTTTCATTTTCAGGTAAATCTATTGGGTTGGGATAAAGGGGGCGGATTGCTTAATGGCGGACGCTACGGCGCAACTGTTGCACCTGGGCAGAGTATTCGTGACCGATGTTCGGTCTCCATGTGCAGTATATCTGGCTGATTTTGCAACCAGAGGCATTCACGATTTCTGCACGTGCAATTGTTTGTTCGTGTGCATCTTCTGTTTGGTAGAGATTGCAGGTCAGTGAATCTTTCAGGAAAGATTCTTTCAAGAAACGGATGGAAAGGAAATCAGGTTCGAGATCCTTCACTTCATTGGCAGACAATGCGTTTACTGCCAGTCTGAGGTAACTTGCATTGCCTGTATGCCCGCTAATGTCCAAGTCGGTCAGATTGACCACATGGTTCAATTGGGACACCGGTTTTCCCGGCTCCACATTGTAGTCCACATGAACCCTTTCTTTTTCTTCTTCTGTCTTGATTCCAGCATCCTTCAGAATCTTCTCCATTTCAGCAGGTTCTCTGGTATCCAGATGCAGAATGGACCAGGAGGCACAGCCTTCCGCGAATTCTCTGCCATTCTCGATGCGGACACGGTAGTTGATGAAAATCTTGGAAGGGACGATGCCGTTGATCCAGATCTCAACGACAATCTTGTCTCCCCAGACTGCCCGGGTGTCGGTAAATCTGACGTTCTGCTCCGAAATGTTCCAGAACAGCTTCTTCTGCACCAGGTCAAAGGCGGCGAGATGTCTGGAAGCCATAAATTTGGAAACGCAGTCCTGGTAGTATTTCAGGACTGCGAGTGGGGTCACCAGATAGTTGATGTCCATATCGGAATCCAGAACAGAGTATTTCTGCTCAAAGATGGGTTTATCTTGCATTGTCATAGTCTTCTGCTGTTTGTGTTTTCGCAACAATATTTGCTTCGTGCTTCTTCTTGTCTTCTGCCACTTGTGTCTGACACAGGTGACAGAAGACAAAGATAGACATAAAAAGCAACATCTGGAAGACAATGCAAACAAAAAGCCAGAATGCAAGCCAAACTTGAAAAAATTGAAATTTGATTGTTTTTGTGGCGGATTAGGCAATGATGATCTGAACTCCGGTCGCTTCCAGCTGTTCTTTCATTTCCTCTGTGATGCCGTTGTCTGTGATGATGACGTCAATTTCATCCAGTTCGCATATTTTTCCAAATCCTCTCCTGCCAAATTTGGAGGAGTCAGCCAGAACGATGGTCTTGTCTGCAGCTGCCATCATTGCATTGGTCAGGCTGGCCTCTTCGGTGGTGGCGCAAGTGATTCCTTTGACACAGTCGATACCGTCGCAGCCGATGAACAATTTGGAACAGCTGATGTTTTTCAGTCCGGCCGCGGCATATTCTCCACGTACAGATAGGGAATTCTTGTACATCTTTCCACCTAGAACTGTTACAGCCACGTTCTCTTTTTCATTGACAATGAGAGCAATTCCCAGGGACGGGGTGACGACATTGATGTTGTCGATTGGTTGCAGCAACTTGGCGAAAGCGGTGACTGTGGAGCCGGATGCCAAGATGATGGCATCTTCCGGGCCGATGAGTTTCTGAGCTGCATGTGCGATGATGTCTTTTTCTTCCTTGTTTTTTTCCGCTTTGATATTGATGCTCAGATCAAGTACATTTGGCTTGACCTGTGATGCGCTACCATGGGATCTGACCAATAGATTCTTGTTTTCGAGGATTTCCAGGTCCTTGCGGATGGTGGGGAGGGAGACATCAAGTTCTTTTGAAAGTTCCAATACTGAAACAAATCCTTTCCTGTTGAGTTTTTCAAGTATGAATTTGTGTCTTTCTGCAATGGTTTTCATACAAAGTATATATTCTGAACGTAAGTTATTCCTTATTTTGGGTGTCGATGCAGATGGTGACAGGACCATCGTTGATGAGTTCTACCTGCATATCTGCGCCGAACTGTCCTGTCTTGACGGGGCGGTCTGTTTCCGCAGAAAGCTGCTGGCAGAAAAGGTCATAGAGTGGAATCGCAATGTCATGTCCGGCAGCATGGATATATGACGGGCGGTTTCCTTTTTTCGTGGAGGCCATCAATGTGAACTGGCTGACAACTAATGTGTCCCCACCAATTTCGACAAGGCTTTGGTTCATGATGCCTTCTTTGTCGTCAAAAATCCGCAAGTTGGCTACTTTGCGAACGAGCCAATCTACATCTTCATGAGTGTCCGTCGTGCTGATTCCCAACAGTATGAGCAGACCAGGTCCGATGGACGATTTTAAAGTGTCGCCAATGGTTACTGAGGCGTGGCGTACGCGCTGTATCACAACTTTCATGTTTTTTTACAAATGTACATATATTTTTCTTTATATCGAGTTGGAACTTTGTTGTTTTCAAAAGAATTCAACTTCGATTTATGATGAAAATTTTATTTTTTTGTTCAAGAAAATTATTTTTGCAACTCGAAATGATATGAAGTACGATGAAAAAGTATAGATTCTTTTTTTTATTGTTCACTGTTTTGGTGATTGTTTTCTCTTCGTGTGAGCGTGAGGAGAAAAATCCTTCAATAGAGGGCAATGAAGAGGATGGAGGAGGGGAAACTTTACCTCCTTCAGATATAATGTTGGAACTTACATTGGACCTTACTGCCGAGATGACGGATCAGGATGGGGCGCTGCAATATGAATTTGCGGAGAAACTGCCGGCCGTGGCTCTCATCCGGAGCCAGGTCTTGAAGGAGGTGATATGCTTGCCTTTGACATTGAATCGTCTTTCTGGAAATGCCAAGAGTGCAGTGTCGCAGCCGGTTCCGGTCCCTTTGGATGGTGTGAAGGCCCAGCCTGATCTCAAATGGCAGATCCGTCTCTTGGCGGGTGGACAATGGGATGCCACTGCCAGACGTCTATCTTTCTCTGCACCCTTGCAGGGTGAGCTTTCTGGTCGACGTCAGACATTGGTCATGAATCAGCCATATGTGTCTTCCTGGCAGGAAATCGCAACAGATGAGAAGGGACAGTTCGTCGCGCAGAAAAATGGCAACACATCCATTTCTTTGAAAGTGTCTCCTCGGGGTACAGTGCTTGTTCACCACATTGCAGTTTGTGAAGCAGAAGCTACAGTGGAGTTGGAATCACTTCGCATCAGCACTCGTTCCAGTTCGTTCGGAGGATATTATGATTTGTCAGATGATCAGTTCTTGCAAGAAATGGAGGATAGCTTGGATTTCGCCTGGAAGGTGGATCAGCTTGATACTGTCAGGATTTTCCGTTATGATAAGCCGGTTCTTGTCCAGAAGGGCAATGAACTGGAAGGAGAAGATTTCCTTTATTTGTGGAACTGTCTTCCGGTAGGAGAGCGGACAGCATTTTCTGTCCATGCCTCCGGTCGGGTCCGGAATGAAGTCAAACAGTCATTTGAAGACCTTTCTGTATATGCTGCAGAGCAAACGATAACAGAAGGGCAGGTTGTTGAAATTGGATCGACCCTTCAAATTGAACCGCCAGCACCTTTGGATGGTCCGATTGAACTGAGTACGGTCGGCAACAAGACCAAGGTGGTCGCAGACGGAAAGGACCAGATTGAATTTGTAGTCAGACAGAATGGTGTGGATGTGACAGAGAAGTGTGTCATCAACAAGAAGTACAACGGAATCTTTGACACGCCGATCAAGGGACATGTCTTCACAAGCAATACTCCCGGAACTTTCCAGTTCTATGCGATGAAAGACGGAAAGCAGAGCTCTACCATCCAGATTACAGCCTATCAGGGAGAAGAAACCGATGAGAACGGCAACCTGATCAGCGGCTCCAAGTTCTGCAAGAATGTCACATTGCAATCTGGTTGGCATGACGTGAACAAGGTTTGGAATCAGGACAAGTTGCTTTGCTGGGCCGCCGCCGCTTCCAATATGCTCCAATGGTGGCTCGAAGATTTTGAAAGGAAGGGCTATGAGATTCCGGAACGTGTCCCGTTCGGTAAAGGAAGCGGTTATAGCCTTCGGATTTTTCAGGAATTTGTCGCTTGCTGGACGGATTATATGAACTCGTCAGATTTTGGCATATCGTGGTTTCTGCAAGGTGGCGGAACCAAGTGGAACAATGGCAACGGTATTTGTTCCCCGACCAAAAAAGGCTATGTGGAAGATGGTGGTTATTTCAAAGGAGTCTTGCCGCAGGCAGAAGAAGAAGCTTTCTTTGCCAGTGAATATGTCATTTCTTATGGCGCTTATTCCAATTGGGAATACGATGTCAAGAAGGGAATTCACAATGATGACGCTACAATGTGGAAGAATTTTTCCGCACTGGTCACCCGTCTGTTGGATGAGGGAGCTGTTGCTTTGAGCGTGGACAGTCATGAGACGACCTTGTGGGGTTGTGAACTGAAGGACCGTCTCGTTACAAGAGTTTATATCGCAAATTCAGACGACAACGTGACTACGCTGACTGGATATGACATCAGAATTTCTGGTGGCAGGGTCCATTTGGACAAATATCCAGGCAAAACGAACGATCCTACCAGTATTATCCGGCTTACTGGTCTCAAAGCGTATGAAAAATAGAGAGACAGAGACTTTCTGCAGGAGATTTTCCGGTCTGTTTTTTTCATCATGGAAAGGGATACTGCAAAATGAGTATTTCCCAGAAACGTCATACTCAAGAAAATAGCAATTTTACAGTATGTTTCAGTAGTGAATTTAGCTCTACCTTTGTGCCTCGGTTTTATTAGTAAACAGAGGTTATTCAAGTGGTACGGTTGAGCTACATATACAGCGTTATCATCACCGGGCTGATGATACTCATCTCTTCAACGGATGTCCTGGCAAGAGATTTCAAGGTCAAGGGAAGAGTTACCGACAAACAGGCTGGGCCGGTCGCCTATGCCATGGTTTCTGAAGTGCAGAGCCGCAAGGGGACTTATACTGATGAAGAGGGAGAGTTCCAGCTGGAGCTCCCCGAGGGAAAGAATACTCTGAAAATAGGATATCTTGGTTATAAGGAGGTTGAAATTCCGCTTGAACTCAAGAAAGATGTCACAGACCTCGTCATCGTACTGGAAGAAAGTTCCCTGATGATGGAAGAGGTGGTGGTCACCGCCCGTCAGGTGGACAGCCGGAATGGAACCGGTTCTTTTCGGATTGACGACCAGGCGATCCGTCAGATCCAGGCCATGACCTTGAGCGATGTGCTGACCTTGCTTCCTGGCAAGAAAATCGGTTCGGTCAATTACAATCTTGTCCAGCAGGCCGACCTGAGATCGGCAGTGACCTCTGCCAGCAACAACTTCGGCACTTCTGTCATTGTGAACGGTATGTCCATGAACAATGACGCCAACATGCAGGTGTCCAACCCGGGGCAGAGCCTTACTGAGAGCGGATCCAGTGCCGGTCGTGGAATTGACCTGCGAAATATCTCCGCTGCCTCCATAGAAAGTGTGGAGGTGATTACAGGCGTTCCTTCCGCCAAATATGGCAATGTCTCTACAGGTGCCATCATCATCAAGAACAAATCTGGAGTCACGCCACTGAACATTTCAGCCAGTGCCACGGCGACAGCCTATCAGGTAGCTTTCTCACAAGGCTATGAACTGCCCCGCGGCGGAATTGTCAATGCAGATGCCTCCTATTGTCATTCTGCTTCCAGTCCGATTCAGAAGAAGGACTATTATCAGAATGCGAATGTGGGACTGAGATGGACCAAAATGCTGGACCGCAAGTTGAATTGGAGCAATACCGTCGCTTTCCAGGCACTGATGGGGTTCAACGGACAGCGTTATGAGCCGGACGAGAAACTTCGTACGGTGAGCAAGGTGAACAGTCAGAATTTCATGCTCAACGTCTATGGTGACTTCACAGTCGATAAGGTGGGACTGTTCAGCTATTCTGTCAATGGAAGTGTCGACAATCAATATTCGCATCATAGAGATTTCGGCACCGGGCCGCTGCCGCTTGTGGAATCTCTCGAGACAGGCACTTTCATCACCACCTATTCCAGTATGGTATTCAAGCAGGAACAGATCATGAAAGGTCTTCCTGTCAATCTTTCTGCCAATTTTGATTTTACCGGCAATGTGAAAGCAGGAGGTTGGAATTTCAATTTTCTGACCGGACTTCAATACGATTATGACAAGAATTTTGGAAAAGGACGTTCCATCGTCGGAAATGTTGTCCAGTCAGTAGGAGGAATAGGAGCCAGAGCTGCCAACTTCTATGACGTGCCTGCTTCCATGACCTTCTCTGTCTTTCAAGAATCGACTTTCTCCCATCAGGGAAAGATTGCTGAAACCGACCTCCGCCTGGGACTTCGCTATGACTACATGAACCTGAAACATCATCTGGTCTCTCCACGATTGTCCGGAAAAGTCAAGTTGTTCGGTGTCTGGAGCTTGAGAGCTGCATGGGGACTTGCCTACAAGGCACCTTCAATGCTTGAGATATATCCAGGTCCATCTTATTTTGACTATACCAATTTCAGTTACTACGCCACCAATCCGGCTGAACGGCTGGCTGTCGTCAGTACCTATGTCTATGAACCCAAAAATGAGAACCTGAAACCCAGCCACTCCAATACGGTGGAGGTCGGAATGGATTTGGAGTGGGATTGGCTCACCATACGTGTGACGGCATTTCGCAAGAAACTGGAAAATGCCATTGGTCTCTCTCCAGAATTGCTGCTGCTCCGTTGCCAGAAATACGAAGTCAAAGAAGCTCCCGTCGGAAAACCGCCGGTGGTCGTTCCGATAGAAGGAAAGTATGATCTCCTTCCCCGTAAGAAGGAAGTCATGAAGAACTGCATCACAGAGATTACAGACGGACTGGAAGTGACGCTCATTCCAGCCAAGATCAGAAGCACCTATACAGAATTCCATCTTCAGGCCTCCTGCATGAGAACCAGACAGATCAATCATGGATATTCCATGGAACTTTCCAAGTATGTGGTGGGGGATGACAAGAGCAGATACGGTATCTATGAACGGCCCCGTCATGACACTTATCTGGGCTCGGGAAGAGTTTCGCTGATCCAGCATTTCCCGAGAATCGGGCTGATATTCACCTTGAATACCGAACTCAACTTCATGGACTACACCCGGCCTGTCGGGGGCAGCATCTATCCTTATGCGTATTATGACTATACGGGGGTCTGCCATGACCTTAGCTTGGAAGAGAGGCAGAGCGAGGCGTTTGCCGATCTGGTCCGTCCGGAGTCCTCTTATGAAATCAAGGACAAGAAGCCATTCTATACCAATTTCCATCTGCAGATCCGGAAGGAGACCAGAAACGGTCATTCCTTCAGCCTCTATATGAACAATTTTCTGTGGCTCAATCCGACCTACGTTTACAAGGATGTACGGCGGACGCTGAATGGAATCGTAGATTTCGGTTTCAGCATGTCATTTACCATTGGAAAGAAGAAATGACCAATAAAAATAAAACAGAGATTATATGAACAAGATTGCAAGAATGATTTCAGCGATGCTGCTAACGGTTGTGTCGCTGTCTGTATTCTCCTGCTCCAAGATTGATGAGCAGAACTATTTGGGAAATATCAAGGTCCGTCTGGTCGCACCAGAAGGGGCGAAGGACATCAATTACAAGGAGATGAAGGTGAAACTGCTCAATGTGGTGGATGCTTCAGAACGGACAGCCGGCTCTGATGAGAACGGCATCGTGTCTTTCTCTGAACTGACGGCCGGTTCCTACAATCTCACGGTTGTCAGTGAAAAATATTCCGGCAGCAAGAACGATGTCCCTGTTTCTTCAAACGAAACGACAGAAGTGGACCTGCCACTCAGCAAAATCAAATTCAACGAAGGTCTTGTAATCAAGGAAGTCTTCTATTCCGGACACAACTATGAGTACGATTTCGCTTCAGCCACTTTGATGAAGGATCATTTCATTGAATTGTTCAACAATTCTGACAAGATCCTCTATCTGGACGGTCTCTGCATTGCTGACATCTGGACAGGTGCGACAGCTGATATGGAATCTGCCCCAACCATTCCTTTCCTTCAGGATGAATCCATGGACCATAATTTTGTTTATGCCGATGTTGTCATCCGTATTCCCGGTTCGGGACAAGAACATGCACTCCAACCGGGAGAGAGCTTCCTTATCGCAACCAATGCCATCAATTTCAAGGAAGAACTGAAAAGGGCTGGCATAGAGATGGGGATGCAGGATATGCTCACTCCAGACCTGCTGGCCCATATCATAGACCTCTCTGTTGCGGATATGGAAACCTATGCGGTTGATTTTCTGGCAGAACAGGGACGTGAGGGAAATGCTTTTTTCGATCTGGACAATCCATCAGTGCCTAACATGGAGAATGTCTATTTCGGAGAACATAAAGATTTCTTTTTCATGGACATGAGTGGTGCAGCTCCAATTGTCTTCAAGGAAGAAAGACTTTTGTCCAAAGCAGATATTGTAAAATATACCTACCAGCAGAAAGACAATCCTGTCAAATCAGAAATGATGTTGATGAAAATTCCTGTAGAGTGGGTGATTGATGGTGCTGATTTTGTGAACAATGCTGAATCTTCACGATGGAAAAGACTTCCTTTCTCCATTGATGCCGGTTTCGGATTTATTCCCAATGACAATGGTACTCTTACCAATTTCTCCCAGAAAAGAAAAGTGGATTCGGACAAAAGTACGGAACTCGGCAGATGTGTATTGGCAGATACAGACAATACGACCAATGATTTCGAGCCGACGAATCCACCTCTTCCAAAAGCCGGGATGAATATATGATTTGCGGAAAATGTCCCTCAAAAGATTTATATCCATTTTGTTGACGATGGCTACCTGCACTCACAACATGAGTGCAGGGGAGCCCTTGAAGTCGCATGGCCGGTATCATGAACGGCAGATACAGTGGTATGAGTTCCAGAATTACTATAAGATAACTCCTTCTTCTTTGTCATTTCTCTATGACCGTCCTTCTTCCTGGATCGGTTTCAGCGCACTTTTGAAAAAAGGACATCTGCATGATATGCAGAACAGTGATGAAATGCTGGGAGGTAGAGTGGAGACTGAGTCTTTTCTTCGTTTTGATGATAGCGGATGGACGCTTCATGGAAGTTTCGAATATGAAAACGGATATGAAAAGGGGGGCTCTTCTCTGTTGTCCCATCATTTCAAGAAAAATGGAACACCCTCCTTCTATCTGTGCATAAAGCCGGCTGTCCGATGGAATTATAGAAAATATGGAGTTTCAGCTACAGCCGTGAAGGATTTGGGAACCAGCTGGAAACTGGGACTGTTGGCAGATTATGTCGGCTATCAGCATTTCAGGATGAATGATGTCCGTAACAGTCAGACAGAATTGAATATGCATCTCGCACTGACCGCTTCTTTGCGGCTGGCAGGGGAGTCTTGGTTGAGTTTCGGCCCTTTCTTCAGCCGGAACAAGGAAAAGCCATCGTTCAGCACCATCTATTCATCCGGACCGGACTATCAGGTCTTCCTGTGCAATGGCATGGGCACCTATATCAAGGATATGATGGAAAATATCTATTGGAATGAACTGTTGCCAGGAGGAGTGCTGCAATGGAATCATAAACGAGGAAAATTGAAATCCTTGTTGTCCTATGATGCCGGCTATGGAAGTAATGGCTGGAAAAATTCCGCTTCCCAGGCCAGTTCTGCACAAGCTCGGAGGACTCATTACCATTTTCTCCGGCAACGGGGCAGAATCTTGGAAAAGATAGTTGCGGAAGGTTCTGTCTGGGAAGTGGGTGGCTGTTTTTCCTATACCTCCGGTAAGGGCAGTTCATGGGAGAGAAGCAATGCCAGATATGTGGACAACTATCGTTATGTCGGTTCTTCAGCCGACCTGTCTGTAGACTGGACGGGCAACATTCCCATTTTTCGGAATGTCCGATTGGTAATGGCTTGGCAGTCAGACAATCGTATAGACAAAAATTACAATTACAGATATCTCTATTCCTCTGTGCTTGCGAGTCTTTCTGTCGGACTGGACTGGCAGATAGGAAAACTTCCGTTTTATGCGATGCTGAAAGGAGGTTGCAATGTTCCGGTCATGGTGGATCATCGTCCGGGTGCGGCAGATACCGGCAAGAATATCTTTACCGAATATGTCGGCAGGCCAGATTCTTTCTGGAAACAAGTGAGGCAAGCTTCTGCAGGTCTTCTTGTCCAGATGGAAATCTCCATTGACGGGAATTCTCTGGAAATTGGGATATGCGCCGATTCCGATTATTATGCCGGGGGCCCATCGGCCTTCAGCGGACAATATTATTTACAGTCAAACTTATTTTTCAATGTCTATTTCTAGAAATGTATTTTTCAAGGCAATGCTTTTCTGTGTCTTCGCCATCATGGGATCGAGCAGTTGTGCGGCGCGTTCATATGGCAAAGATCGTCCTGCCTATGTCATCTACAATGCGGATGGAAAAGTCATCGGCTACGATGAACTGGTAAGGAAAGTCAGTCGCAGTGATATTTGTCTTTTTGGAGAATTGCACGACAATCCGATTGCACACTGGATGGAGCTACAGCTTGTCCGGGATTTGAATGAAAGGAAGGATGGGAAACTGGTCATCGGAGCGGAGATGTGGGAAACGGACAATCAACTGCTTCTCAATGAACTGATGGCAAGCAAAATCATAGATTTTCCAACTTACATCGAAAACTCAAGGCTCTGGCCGAACAGCAGTACGGACTATCTTCCAATACTGGAATATGCTCTGGACAATGATATCCAGTTTGTGGCAACCAATGTGCCCAGAAGGTATGCTGCAATTGTGGCAGATAAAGGTATGGCTGCTTTGGACTCTCTTCCGTCCTCGGCCAAGTCCTATCTGGCACCCTTGCCCGTCAAGGTAGATTTCAAGGACAGGCTCTATCTCTACATCGCAGAAAGCTTCAAGATGATGACCCGTATGCCGTTGCGGAAAAAGGACGTTTCCTCTCTGGTAGAGGCACAGATGCTGAAAGATGCCACGATGGCTTATTCCATCAGCAGAAATCTCTTTCCAGATGGAATCTTCTTCCATTTCCATGGAGAACTTCATTCCGCCCTTCATTCTGGCATCATGTATTATCTTCATGAATACTGTCCGGACCAGAAAGTCGTTACTGTTTCCATGATGGAATACAACGACCCGCAGTCTTTTGAACCGGGCAATGACAGAGCAGACTTCTACATTGTTGTGCCGGAAGACATGACAAAAACATATTTGGAACAATAGATATGGATATAGAAATCAAAATTCAGGGAATTTCACATAGATACAATTCCCAACTGGCTGTCAACAATGTCAATTTCGAGCTGTCAGACAGAAGAATAACCGGCCTTCTCGGTGCAAATGGTGCTGGAAAGTCCACCTTGATGAACATCATCTGTGGCGCATTGACACCGACAGAAGGCGATGTGCTGATCAATGGGAACAGTATCCGGAACAATCCGGTGGAAGCCAAGAAATTGATTGGTTTCCTGCCACAGAAACCTCCTCTCATCCAAGATCTCACGGTAGAGGAATTTCTGAAATACGCAGCTGAACTCAGACGAGTGTCCTGTTCCAAGAAAGCTGTGGAAGAAGCGATGGAACGTTGTGGCATCACTCATTTCAGAAAACGTCTCATCAAACATCTTTCAGGCGGTTACCAGCAGAGGGTGGGATTGGCCCAGGCCATCATACACAAACCGGCATTCATAGTACTGGACGAACCGACCAATGGATTGGATCCTATCCAGATTGCAGAAGTCCGGAAACTGATCGAGATGATCTCCAAAGATTGTCTTGTCATCTTGTCCACTCATATTCTTCAGGAGGTGCAGCTGACTTGTGAACGGATTCTCATGATGAATGCAGGACATCTGATCTTTGACGGATCCATTGATGATTTCAACAACAGTCTTGCTCCGACCTCCATCCTGCTGACCTTCGCACAGGCACCTGACTTGGAGGCATTGTCCTTGGTGGATGGGGTGATACAGGTGCAGCATCTGACGGAACTTCAGCAGAATTCCCATCATCTTATGCCAGCGAAGGGCGCCGAGTGCTACGAACTCAATTTTTCTGGAAATTCCGGAGAGGTGAGTGAGCGTATCATAGATCTGTCCGTGGAGAAGGGATGGCATCTTCAGGAAATCAGGAAACAGACACCTGTCGCAGATGACATTTTCAAGTATATCTGCAATTCTCCACATTCAATCCAGTCAAGTACTCAAACACAAGCAAAATGAAACAGATCTGGTCTATTATAAAAGTAGAACTGAGCCAGTTGTTCTATTCTCCAATTGCATGGCTCATCATTGTTTTGTTCACATTTCAGGTATATGACCTTTTTTCAAGTACTTTCACCTCATTGGCAAATGACTTGGATATGTACGGGGCGGTTGAGAATGTGACGTATACATTGTATTCTGATTACCGAGGAATTTTCAAGAAAATTTGTTCCAAGCTCTATCTATATATTCCTTTGCTGACGATGGGACTGATGAGCAAGGATCTGAGCAGCGGTTCCGTAAAATTGCTCTATTCTTCTCCTCTGACATCCTCCCAAATTGTGCTGGGAAAATATCTTTCGATCATTCTTTTTTCTTTCATCATGATGGCAATCACTGTTCCTTCCATCATTTTTACTGGATTGAAAGTCGATCAGACTGATTTCGGACTTGTTTTCGCTGGATTTATCGGAATTATGCTTCTGTTCTGGGCATATGCGGCCGTTGGCCTTTTCATGTCTTCTCTGACTGGTTATCAGATTGTAGCGGCCTTGCTTACATTTGGAACATTCACATTACTTGAGAGAATTTCTCAAATCGGACAGGGAATTTCCGGATTGCGGGAATTTACTCAATGGACCTCCATGTCGGGAAGAACAGAACAATTCCTGGAAGGTCTTATTTCGTCGGAAGAAGTCATTTATTTCCTGCTGATCATTGTTTCATTTGTCCTGTTTACGATTTATCTGTTGCAATATAGAAAAAACAATCATTCGTTCAGCTGTACCATCAAATATCTTGTGACCATCGTCTGTGTCTTCATTTTGGGGTATGTGTCTTCCCGTCCTTCACTGGTCTTCTATCATGATACGACCAATACCCAGGCCAATACCCTCACTGAAAACAGCCGTCATCTTCTGGAACAGATAGAGGGTACATTGAAAATAACTACCTATGCCAATCTGGCCGAATATTCTTCGTGGACAGCCGCTCCGGCGGGAATATACGATGATTTCAAACGGTATCGAAAATATTTCCGTTTCAAACCGGATATTGTGATGGACAATATTTATTATTGGGACGAGCCTTTCTGTAATCCTGATTACGGTTCTGATGAGGCGATGGATACCGAGACAATGGCCCGCAATTTCGGTAAATCATTTGGAATACCAGCCCGAGAAGTACTTTCCCCTGACCAGATCCATGAACGGATCGATTTGTCCAAGGAAAAGAACAGTGTTGTAAAAGTGTTGGAAACGGAAGATGGCCGCAGGACGTTCTTGAGGATATTTGATGACATGGAGACTTTTCCGTCAGAACAGGAAGTCTCCTCTGCACTGAAATGTCTGGTGGAACCTGTTCTGAAAGTTGGTTTTCTGACAGGACATGGAGAGCGAAGTGTCTATAATGTCGGAGACGGCAATTATGGAAACTTCACTACCGCCATCAAGGAGAGGTCTTCTTTGATCAATACAGGATTTGAAGTCCGCGAGGCAAGTCTGGAAGATACCAGTTCTCTGATGTCCAATGATATCCTGGTCATTTCAGAATTGAAGAAATCCTTCAAAAAGGAAGAAGCGGATATACTGCGTCGATATATAGACTCCGGCAAGAATCTGCTTGTCGCCATGGAACCGGACCGCATCAGCAATTATTGTCCGCTGTTTCCCGAACTCGGCCTTCAAGTCATCGCAGGAACACTTGTGGATGCTTCCGGAAAAGATTCACCGACATTGCTCAAATCAAAGGTGACCAAATTCGCACCGGAACTTTCCCATTATTTTTCCCCGGGAATGTTGGTAACTATGCCGACAGCGGTATCGTTGGACTATGATATGGCTTCGGAATGGGAAGCCGTACCAATCTTGACCAGCCCGGATCCGGATTGCTGGAACGAAAGGGAAGTGGTTGATTTTGATTCCATAGATGAAGGTAATCCTTTGGAGTGCAATCCGAAAGTCGGGGAACGTCAGAAATGTCATTATACGGCTTTGGCACTGATGCGAAATCATGAAGAGAGACAACAGAGAGTCATCGTTTTGGGAGACAGTGATTGTTTTTCCAATCTGGAAATGTCTGTTCATAGGAAAAAATGTCCAGCAATGAACAGTCGCTTTTTTTCTGGAGTGTTCCATTGGTTGTCGGAAGGAAAGAATCCGGTAGATGTCCGTCGTCCAGGTCCTATGGACAATGATATCAGGCTGTCAGTTGAAGAGGCAGGACGTTCAAGTATCATTTTGCGTTGGTTTCTTCCATTTCTGCTGGCGACATTGGGGGGATGTATTGTGATTAGAAGATCAAGACGTTGATCAAAAGTCCCGGTGCCGCTAGTGTCGGGACTTTTATTTTGTCGGTGTCCGGCAATACCTACAGGTGGGTGATGGATGTTATAAATGTGAGAAGAAATGATTATGAACCGCGTGAGACGGTGTGGAAGAAAGAGCTGATTGGGATCTGGCAGTCTGCGGATATCATTTCAGAACCAAAGGAGATCCCAGTGGCAATGGAATGGGAGCAGCGGCAGACCTCGGTTTCGGGAACTACGATGATCGGAAATCTGCTTCTCAGATTCCCTCAGATATAGAATGGGACAGTGATACTGATAAGGATGTTTATGTAACAGTTTCCATGAAAGATTGGTTATGGTATTTGAGTAAAAACGGTATGAGTCTCGATGAGAATCCATGGTTCGATCCGAACAGTGGTCCGAGAAGAACACTTTCCAGTGGAAATTCTTTGCTTGACCGTGCCATTCTTCTGGCTGGTGTCTCCGTCCTCCGGTGCTCATCGCATTGGTGAAGGGCAATGTCCCTCCGGTTCCTGGTTCTGTCCTTGACAGCCCGAACGCCTGGAACGACAAGCTCCGCATGGTGAGATATGATGAAAGGATGGACGACTGGGTGATTTCCACGTCCGAAGGATTCTGCAGCCTCAAGACACTGGAGTCCGTGCCTGAGAAGATCAAGGTACAGCCACCTGTGAGTGTCATGGGACTCAACTGCTGGGAGAAGGACAGTGAGGGCGACTGGCTCTGCGGCTCCTTCTGCGGCCTCTTCAAGTGGGACAGGATGAACGCCAAGGCAACTGACTGGTATACAGGTGAGCCTGCTCCTGAATCTGCAGGTGCTCCGTTCGGCAAGATTGCCATTTCCGGCAGCTGCACGGATGCGGAGGGAGGCTTCCATCCGGTAGAGTACAACCAGGGAACGGATTTTCCGACCATGCCTGAGCGTTTCGCCAAGCTTCCTATGTCGCTGTGGAACCTCAGCCTTGAGGTGCATACAGGAAGAATCTACACGTTCCTCGGGCCGGTCAACCTCATCTTCATCTTCTTTGCCGGACTGGCAGCCATCTGGTGTCTCTGGACTGGTTATAAGGTTCGTCTGAAGAAGAAGCGCAAGAAGAAAGTTCTGTGAGCGGTCTTGTCCGGTAGATTAATTGGGAGTAAATTATGTGAATGACTATATTTGTAGAATAACCGTTAACACTAACTATTTTTTACGATGAGGAAATCTATTCTATTCTATTCGCATTGTCTCCTTTGGCACTTGCCACATTGTCTTGCAGTCAGACTGACAAGAAACCGAATGTGCTGCTGATTGTGGCAGATGATTTGGGCATGGGTGATTTGGGTGTCTATGGCGCTAAGGCTATTCATACGCCGAATATTGACCGGCTGGCAAATGAAGGAATCTGTTTTCAGAATGCATATTCGACTTCTTCGACTTCCACACCGAGTCGTTATGCTATGTTCACTGGATTGTATCCATGGAGAAATGCTGATGCCAAGATTTTGCCGGGTGACGCGCCGTTGCTGATTCCTGCAGATATTCCTACTATGCCGAAGATGTTCCAGAAGGAAGGCTATCATACTGCAGCCATTGGTAAGTGGCATTTGGGTATGGGCGATGGGCAGGTGGACTGGAATGAAGAAATCGTGCCAAGCGCCAATTCCGTTGGTTTTGATTACACCAACCTGATTGCCGCGACCAACGACCGTGTTCCAACAGTCTATGTGAAAAATGGTAAAGTGGTAGGTTTGGAACCGGATGACCTGATAGAGGTGAGATATGACAAACCTTTTCCGGGTGAACCGACTGCTTTGACCCATCCTGAACTGATGACGAAAATGAAATGGCATCATGGTCATCATTCAACCGTCGTGAACGGCATTCCAAGAATCGGATTCATGAAAGGGGGTGAAAATGCCAAATGGGTGGATGAAGAAATGGCTGATTATTTTGTCGGTGAGGTGAAGGATTTTCTGGACCACCAGTCCTCCTGTCAGCCTTTTTTCCTGTATTATGGCTTACATCAGCCACATGTGCCAAGAGTGCCGAATGCCCGTTTCGTTGGTAGTACCAGCCTGGGTCCACGTGGTGATGCTGTCGTGGAGGCAGACTGGTGTGTCGGCGAAGTGATCAGATATCTGGAGAAGAAAGGCTTGCTGGACAATACTCTTGTCATCTTTACCAGTGACAATGGCCCTGTCATCAATGATGGGTACTATGATGATGCGGATGTGAAATTGGGGGATCATGATCCCAGAGCCGGTACCAGAGGAGGTAAATATAGTTTATATGATGGAGGAACCCATATTCCTTTGATCATTTATTGGAAAGGACAGATCCGACCAGCCGTTTCTGATGCTTTGGTCTGCCAGCTTGACTTCTTTGCCAGTCTGGGAACACTGATTCAAGGAGATGTGCCAGATGGCATAGACAGCCGTGACTATCTGGAGGCTTTCATCGGCAAGTCCGCTGATGCTCGGGAGGATCTGGTTCATGAAGCCCAGCAGACCCTATCTTATCGTTCTGGACGTTATGCGCTGATTCCTCCTTATCGGCGTCCTGAAAGAAACACTACGCAAAACGAGTTAGGTGGCAGTACCGACACCTGGACAGTATATGATTTGTCGCAGGATCGTGGTGAACAGCACGACATCGCTGCTGAAAATCCTGCACTGACTGATAGTTTGAAACAATCATTTCTGGAGATTGTAGGAAAATATTTCACTCTGGGGCACTGAAAGAGGAATTAAATTTTCCTGGATCTGCTCCGTCCGTTGTTGAAGCGGTAGCCGATTCCGATCATGAGGTTGTTCGGATTCTTGAAGTTGTAGAGCTGGTAGCCGATCTGGATGAAGCAGTCGTGCCAAATGTCTGTCTTCAGGGCAAAGGTGTTGTACCAGCCGTTGGTGTCCTTTCCTCGGCAGATGAGATTCCTTCCCAGGCCGATGTTGATGGAGAAGAAAGGCATGACGAATTCTGTGCGGACGGACAGTCCGAAGGAACCCTGCTCGATGAATGGAGGACGGTAGAATTTCATGTCTTCTTCCAGGATGGTACCCTCCGGGATGTGTGCCTCGATGTTCGCGCTCTCATCATATTGGAAATCGGCAGACAGTCCAGTACGGAAATGGCGGCTGATGTTGTACATCGGGTTGAAGTTCATGCCGATGATGCCGAAATTGCCCGAAATGATGATGGGATCCGTATCAATGTTGATGGCCCTCTTTCGGGTGGCACCGTAGACTACAAGATCGTAGGTCATGTGCCTTCTGAAAGCAGATTTGGGTTCCGTAGGGAAGTCGGGACTGGTCAGTAGCGGTTCTGTCGTCCTTCTGGATTTATCCGGTCCTTCAAATGATCTGGAGATGCCGATTCTACCTCCGACCGTATTGACTCCTGCGTTTGGGTATCTTGTATTTCCGTTGGAAAAATGGGTCAGTCCCACTCCTGTTGTCAGGTTCCACATCGGGGCAAACTCCCAGTCCAGAACAATGCCCAGATTAATGTAGGCATTGGCCTTGGAGCCGACCACCCTGTTCATGGGGTTGTCTTTCTCATCGAACTTGTTCCAACCGTAGGTGATGCCGAAGTTCCATTCGTAATTGAGGGAAAGTTTCGGTGCCAAGGTTGCGATTCTCGCATTCTGGAAAAGGTAGAAAGCGGTCGGAAGACCGACCTCTTTCTTGTTGAAGAAAGTGTTCCATGCCAGACCGATGCCTTGGAAGGTGTCTGGATAGAGTCGTCCCAGATCGGTGTTCCTGCCCAGTTTGAATGAGTATTTCAGATGGGTGGAAAGGGTGGCATCAATCGGTTTTCCGGCAGCATTCTCACCGGCGAAGAACGGTGCCGTGTTGAATACATAGCTGGGGAATACCTCCGCACTGACCTTGTGGATGGTCACGGAGTCATGTTGCGCATACGTCTTTATCGGAACGGACAGCAGCGGCAGCAAAAGCAGTATGCGGAAAAACTTATTCATGGGGTACCTCTTCTTTTATGGGTCTGGTCCAGATCCAGTGGTTGAACGGCTGTTCGACACTCAGCCTTGCCGAATAATTGATGCGGTTCCCGGTGTCGGGGTTGACTGCTTTTATTTTGACCGGAAGGTCGTACTGCTGCATCTCCAGAAAGCAGCTGACCTCCATGTGGCTGAAGGCGGGGATTTCAACCTTGACCTGTTTGTCTTCAGGAAGTCCGGTCGGGAGGTGGCAGACATTTGCGGAGAAAGGGACTATCGTTCCTTTCATCACCGGCTTTCCATCAATGATGTCGGGTATCTCGAATGTCGGACGGCCTTTCCCGAAAATCGGCAGGAGGTCACTATCGAAAACGGCTGTGTTCGGTCGGTTCAGGTCTTCCAGTTCAAGTAACTTGATTTCCCGGTAGATGTCCTGGTACGGCATCAGGATGACGGTAAGGGGAGTGTCACCGGTGTTCCGGTAAGTGTCCTTCGATTTCAGTTCCATGGCGTTGTCATAGTAATCCAACTTGGTGAAATCATATTCCACCTTTTCTATGACATATTTCCTGCACGGATTCAGAATCGCCTGAATACGTTTCTGCGCCCATTCATTGCCGACGAGCACCTCGATGCAGACCGGTTCGTCACGCACGGATTCCTCCAATGCTATGATGAGGCGGTCTTTCGCAGACCGGGTGATGCTGAAGATCATGTTGGACTGGTGGTGGACGAACTTGAACAGACCGTCCATGTCGCTTACATAACGGGTGTCTTCTCTGAGAAGGTTCCCTTCCAGATCGTAGATGTCCCCAGAAAATTCCAGATGGGTGTCAGCAGTGGTGACCTGTAGGATTTTCCATTGTCCGTTTTCAAAATGGACGGAAGCGGATTCTCCATGAGAGAGTTCAATTTTTGGGGCCTCCTTCAGGAACTCATCGATGAAGCGGTCCTGGTTGCATCCCTGCAGACAGACAGCAATCAGGACAGCTGCAGCTGCCCTGAAAATATGCTTTATGTGGAGTGTTCCTGTCATATCTTCATTTGAGGTACCAAATGTAGCAAAGATTTTACAAAAAAAATTATTCTTCCGGAAGCGGTGCCTGATTTTGTCTGGTAGTGGCGACCCATTGTGCCGGAGTCATGCCCTCTTTTTGCTGGAAGATGCGTTGGAAGTACTGGCGGTCGCAATATCCGCAGAGTTTCGCTACCTGGTTGCTGGACAGGTCGTTTTCTTCGGTCAGAAGTTTTTTGGCTTTGGCGATTCGGAGCGACTGAATCCAGTTGCTGAATTTGCCGTATTCGGAGCGGGACAGCCATTTTAAGAAAAACATTGATACTAAACCAAAACAATTATAGAACAATTGATCAATGATATCAAGGCTGCTATGGATGCAGTCTATGCAGATATCGACAAGGTCGACAATGCTGCAGCAAGAGCACGTGTTCCAGCTTGAGAAGCTTGGCAAGGAGTACAGAAAACAGTCTGTCGCTTATGAGAAATAGTCTTTTTGTCTACGTGCAATCAAGCATTTGCCGTCATGAATTCTTATGACGGCTTTTTTTGTGTCTTGTCGGGGCGTCGTTTTCTTGCTGGTGTAAAGAAATTTTACACTGTGTGTAAAGTTTCTTTACACTTCGGGATGGTGCTTGAATTGTCAAGTGGTTGATTGATAGTGTGTTCTGTGGTTTGGCACGGCTCGTGTCACCTGTCTGGGCATATGAAGAAGAAAAGTATCATCATTCTTGCGATTTTGTTCGCTTCAGGTCCTGTGCTGCTTGCACAGCCTGCGGATTCGCTGCGGAAGCGGCTGGTCCTGTCTCTGCATGACTGCATGGTATATGCTGTTTCCAATTCTACGAAGATGAAGGTGCAGCAGACGGAGGTTTCTGATGCTCAGGTGGCGAGGCGTGAGGCCATTATCGGTGCCTTTACTCCGGAGATCAGTGCTGGTACCTATCTGTATAGCAATTTGGGCAGAACGGTCGATCCTGAGACCAATACTTATATCAGCAGCACTTCTTTGGACAATGGGTATTCTGTGAGTGCCGGCATTCTGCTTTTCAATGGCTTTCAGGCTATCAATAGTATGAAGGTCGCTGGGACGGCGCTCAAGATGGGGCTTTCGAAGGAGCAGCAGCTTCGGGATGAGGTTTGTCTGGCGACTATGCAGGCGTATTGCAATGTGGTGTTCTGCTCGAAGATGAGCAGTATTCTGGAGTCTTTTGTCGAGAATGCCCGTCGGAATCTGGAACTTGCCCGACGTCAGAGGGAGCTTGGGCAGAAGGGCAAGTCTGAGGTGATTCAGATGGAGGCTGAGCTGGCTGATCGTGAGTTTGAGCTGGTTACGATGGAGAACAACCGCAAGGATGCGTTGCTGACGCTCAAGGATGTGATGCTTTGGCCAGTGTCGGAGGATCTGCGGATTGATGTGGAGCTATGGGATGCTTGTTCCGGGGAGCTGATTCCGCAGGAATTGTGTGATTTCGCCACGATTGCAGGTCAGGCGAAGGTGGGGCTGCCTGCCGCCCGGCTTGCCTGGGGTCGGATGGAGAATGCGAAGACCGAATGGAACAGTGCCCGTTGGAGTCTGGCTCCGAGCCTTTCGTTGAATGGTGGCTGGTCTACCAGTTATTATACTTATCCTGGAAAGGAGGGTTATGTCACTCCTGCTTTCCGGCATCAGTTTGTGAATAATGGCGGTGAGTTTATCCAGCTTAGTCTGAATATTCCGATTCTCAGCGGATGGTCCCGTCAATCCCGCATTTCTCGCAAGAGGAATGAGTATCGTCGTGCTTGTTATGATTATCAGCAGACGCTGCATAACATTGAGACGGAGGTGGCGCGTGCTCTGCAGGATCGGGATGGCGCCCGGGCGGCGCTGGATCAGGCGCGCAGACGTTCGGAGGTGCAGGAGGAGGCTTATCTTCTGAATCGGGAGAAGATGGCCCGGGGACTGATTTCTTCGATTGAGTTCCAGACTGCTTCCAATCTTTATCTCAAGTCGGAGGCGGAATGTCTTGATGCGTTGTTGAAGTATCGTTTGAAGGATAGTGTGGTCAAGTTTTATAATGGTGTCAGTTATCTCAATCAGTAATATTGTTTTAAAATTCCTTTACCTGCTTCCTGTTTTTCATTTTCGGATGTCCTCACATGCTCCAGTATGCTGCGGTAACTTCAAACAGTTGTATTTGAAGTTTTTAAAATCAAGTCATAGTTAAAAACAATAGAAATAATTCATATGAATATAGATATGGATAGAGTCATAGAAAAGAAGAGGGGCGTCGCCCTTGTGTTCAGCCGCAGGGCGTTGCCGGTTTGGTTGGGTGTGCTGGTCGTGGCATTGGTCTTTTTCCTGCTTTTCCGGGATAACCGTCGTGTTCTTCGTGTGGAGGCGGACAGTTTGACTACCGGTGAGGTGGTGGAGGGGGAGTTCAACGATTATATCCGCGTCCGCGGTCAGGTGCAGCCGATGGTTTCGATTCAGCTGAGTCCGCTTGAGGGGGGGGTGGTTGATCGTATTGTTGTGGAGGAGGGGGCTAGTGTCCGGAAGGGCGATCCGATTCTGGTGCTGTCCAATGAGGGGCTGGATCTTCAGATTCTCAATGCGGAGGCGGATCTTGCCGAGAAGGAGAATATGCTTCGCAATACGATGATTTCTATGGAGCAGCAGCGCTTGAGCGTCAATCAGGAGAAGCTTCAGCTGGCGATGGAGGTGCGGCGGTATCGGCGGACTTGGGAGAGCCAGAGGCAGTTGTTCGAGGAGGAGCTGATTTCCAGGGAGGATTATCTTCGGGCGAAGGAGGATTATGAGCTGTACCGGGGGAAATATGAGCTTGTGTTTGAGCGTGCGGTGCAGGATAGTCTCTATCGTGGGGTCCAGGTGGATCAGATGGAGGAGAGTTTGAGCAATATGAAGCGTAATATGGTCATTATCCGGAGGAGGAAGGACAATCTGGTGATCAAGGCGCCTATTGATGGGGAGCTGGGGTTGCTGGATGTTGCGCTGGGGCAGTCTGTTTCGCAGGGGATGAAGATTGGGCAGATCAATAATCTGGATAGTTACAAGATTGAGGTGCAGGTGGATGAGCATTATATCGATCGCATTATGCCGGGCCTGGTCGCTACTTTCAAGCGTGGGGAGGAGAATTTTCGGGTCGTGGTCCGTAAGGTTTATCCGGAGGTGCGTGATGGGAAGTTCAAGGCGGATTTCAAGTTTGTGGGCGAGCGGCCGGACAATATCCGTACGGGGCAGTCTTATGATCTTAATCTGCAGTTGGGGCAGCCGGAGGAATGCATTCTGATTCCGAGGGGTACGTTCTATCAGAATACGGGTGGGCACTGGATTTTTGTGCTGAGTCCTGATGGCAGCAAGGCGGTGCGTAGGGAGATTCGTATCGGGCGTCAGAATCCGCGCTTTTATGAGGTGCTGGATGGGCTGAAGGCTGGCGAGAGAGTGGTGGTTTCCGGTTATGATCGTTTCGGGGAGAATGATTGTCTGGAAATTAAATAGGGCTTTAGGGGGGTAGAGGGAAATGGCTGATTTTCTGTCTTTTGTAAAGTGTTGATGTCTAGATAATTGCAAAGTTGATGGAAAATTGAGATTTCCGACTCTCTGGGAAAAACTGGTTTTGCAGGATTGGGTGGGTGCCCGACATGGACATTTCCCGAATGGGGGCACGGGCTTTCCGGAGGGGTGGTTCCGGTCTTTCGAATATGAGAACGAACATTTGGGGGCTTCTGGCCTCTCGAACATAGAAATAATATTAAATTTATAAATCTAAAAATCTGCAATCATGATCAAAGCAATAGAATTGTGCAAGGTTTTTCGCACAGAAGAAATTGAGACCATCGCATTGGACAAGGTGTCCTTTGAAGTGAAGGAAGGCGAGTTTGTCGCTATTATGGGGCCGTCTGGTTGTGGCAAGTCCACGCTTCTGAATATTCTCGGCCTGCTGGACAATCCGACGGGGGGGAGTTACGAGCTGCTCGGACAGGAGGTGGCTCATCTGAGGGAGAAGGAGCGTACCAAGTTCCGTAAGGGCAATATCGGGTTCGTGTTCCAGAGCTTCAATTTGATTGATGACCTCAATGTCTATGATAATGTGGAGCTGCCGCTCCGTTACCTGGATGTCAGTGCTTCCGAGCGTAAGGAGAAGGTGACCGAGATTCTCAAGCGGATGAACCTGAGCCATCGGGCCAAGCATTTTCCGCAGCAGCTTTCCGGTGGACAGCAGCAGAGGGTGGCGATTGCGAGGGCTGTGGTCGCCGGACCGAAATTGATTCTGGCCGATGAGCCGACGGGTAATCTGGATTCCAAGAATGGCAAGGAGGTCATGGATCTGCTGCTGGAATTGAATCGGGAGGGGACGACTGTCGTCATGGTGACCCACTCTCAGAAGGATGCTTCCGTGGCACAGCGTATCATCAACCTCTTCGACGGGCAGATCGTCAGCGATGTGAAGAATGAACTTTAGCATCTTCAGCGGCTTGGAGAACGGACTTTAAAACTTGATTATTCTGATCATGAACAGCTTTTGGAAATTCTTGAAACATAATAAATTGTACACCTTCATCGAGGTGGTGGGACTGGCGTTCTCATTGGCCTTTGTGACTTACGTGGGGTGCTATACGGTACAGCAGCATGAGGTGGCGAAAGAGAATCCGGACTGTGAACGGATCTACATGCTCGGCTCACAGGACTTTCCCGGACTGACCTGGGGTTTTCCCGGCAAGATACGGGATCAGTTCCCGGAGATCGAGCAGGTGGCCGCCTATTATCCCTCCTTTGTCGCTCCCGGCGGTGGTTCGACTATTGAATACGAGGGGCAACAGATAGAGATTGCACAGGAGGTATACGTGGATGAAAACTTCTTCAGCATGTTTCCGGAACAATTCCTGATGGGGGATGCCTCGGTACTGGAAGACCCGGACAACGTCATCGTCAGCGAGACCTTCGCACGGAAAATCTTCCCGGACGGGAACTTCCGTCCTGTCCGCCTGGATGAAGACATGAATCTGGCGGCAGTCGTCAGGGATTCGGACCGCAGCCTCTTTCCCTATACAGACTTGATTCTCAGTGAAGAGAGTAAAACTTCCCCGAGAACCTACAACGCTGAGTTCGATCAATACGGCACCTGCGTCCCTTTCATCAGGGTGAGAGAAGGCGCTGAACTGGATGCTCTGCAGATCAAACTCGCTGAAGTCTGCAAGGAGGTCTATCCCATGTATGGCGATAATTTCCTGAAGGAACTGAAACCGGCTGGACAGGCTGTATTTTGAGAAGGACGATATCTTCAACCATGGAGACAAGGCGACCATGTGGACCTTGAGTACCATCGCTCTGCTGCTCCTGCTGTCGGCCGTGATCAATTTTGTGAATCTCAACTCGGCGCTGGTCGGTCAGAGAGCCAAGGAGATGGCGACTCGTCGTCTGCTCGGATCCTCTGCAGGTTCAGTTCTGGGAAGGTATTTCTCGGAGTCTGTCCTTTTGACCGTCATCGCCATGGCCATCGGTCTTGTGATAGCCGTCCTGTCCGCGCCGTGGCTCAACAGCATGCTTGTTTTGGATGTGCCGGTCATCATTCCGTTCAGTCCTGCCTACATTGCTGGGTATGTGCTGCTGGTCCTGGGCATCGGCGGACTTGCTGCCATCCTGCCGGCTTTCCTGGCTTCCAGGTACAAACCGATTGATATTGTCAGAGGTACTTTCCGCAAGGACAGCAAGAACATCTGGAGCAAGGTCTTCATCGTCATCCAGACTTCTGTTGCCGTCATCTTCATTTCAATGGCGCTGGTCATGCAGCTGCAGTTCCGGAAATCCATGAACCGTGAGATGAACTGCAACCTGGAGAA